>Ga0256830_1000048_pt1 | contig 103305 bp, 106 predicted proteins | sample 128326metaG_FD_190537 | JGI IMG/M metagenome (GOLD analysis project Ga0256830, IMG submission 190537) | Hydrothermal vent microbial communities from Lau Basin, Pacific Ocean - 128-326 | ecosystem: Environmental > Aquatic > Marine > Hydrothermal vents | place: Pacific Ocean: Lau Basin...
ACCCATGTTGCAAATGAAGACCAACAAGTATTAACCTATAGCGATGATGGCGTTCTCACTCTTTTTGATACTTCCAATCTTGACGGCCCACTGCTCATCAGCAACTTTCGACTCAATACAACTCCTCTGCTCATTAAGTTGATAAATAACATCGCACATATCTATACCAATAAACGCATCATCGAAGTAGACTTCTCGGTCGCAAGCAGCCCAGTGATTAGTAATTTTGGAGTTAATATGGGAGGTAGTCGGCGCGCTTATCTCGAAAACAACTTAATGTATGTTGCTGACTGGTTTTCCGGCATGCACATCTACGATGTTAGCCAGCCACGTGAACCAAAATTATTATCCAGTTTTCACACACCCGGCTCTCCCAAGGGAGTTATCGTCAGAAACGGCTTTGCTTTTATCTGTGATGATGACCATGGCTTGCAAATCGTTGATGTAACAAATCCCTTAAAGCCCATCTTTATAGCCCATCTCCCCTTAAGCGGACTTGCTTATACCATGGATTTAAAAGGCGACACACTTTATATAGCCTCCCATCGCGGCGGCTTTCACATAGTCGATATAAAAGATGAGCGCAAACCCAAACTGCTTGGCAGCTTCGACACCCCAGGCAAAGCTTGGGCTATCAAGGTAAAGAACAAAACCGCATTTATTGCTGATGATGAATCAGGTCTTCTACTATTCGATGTTAAAAACCCAAAATCCCCGCGCCAAATTGCACAGTTCTCTCCGGGGGGATTTGCTGAAGATGTGGAGATTCGAGGAAATACCGCTTTTGTAGCCTTTTTTGATGATGGTTTATACATCCTCGACATAAGCAACGAAACGAAACCCAAAGTCATTTCTCACTTAAAAGTTCCGGGTAATTCGCGCGGCATATCACTAGATAAAGACAAGCTTTATCTTGCATCGTGGAAGGCCGGCATTCATGTCATTGATGTTAATAACTTAAAAAAACCCGTCATCTTATCCCATTATGACACTCGCGGCTTTGCATGGGGCATCAACAAAAAAAATGATATTGCCTATGTTCTCGACTGGTGGGGTGGAATCAAACTATTTGATGTTTCTCAAAATCACACTCCGCACTTAATTGGAGCCTATCAAACAAAAGGAAAAATTCACAAAATAGCGATTAAAAACAAATATCTATTTCTTGCAAACGGCTCTCGCGGCATGCAAGTATTTGATAATCGAAACGCTTTAAATCCGATATGGGTAACCGGGGTGGATTTTCCAGGCACTGCAAAAGACATTGTAATAAAAAATGACTATGCCTATATCGCTGCTGGTGATGGAGGGCTAGTGGTTGCGCACATTGCCAACCCATTTCAAAGTATCTGGATCAATCAAATTGCTATGAAAAATGACATCGATCAATTAGTCTTAAATGGCAATACCTTATTAGCCGGGCAAAAAGGAAAGTCTTTGGCCGCGTATGATATTTCGATACCCGACAAACCTGTTTTTATCAGAACGATAGATTTTCGTGCAAACGCATTAAGCATTGATGAAAAAAATCTCTATGTAAGCGACAGTCGATTCGGCGTAGTCACCACAACCGTCAAAGACCTGATAGCAGGAGTTCAGAAAAACCAACAGATTTCAAATGAAAGACCTGAATTTTTAGCAAAACTTAAACACTTCTTAGTCACCGCTCGCTCTCACTATGGAATTAAGCTGTTTAATATAGAGACAGAGCAAAACGTTAAAACTGCTTTTTATCCGCTTAGCGAAAAAATCACCGGCTTTAAAACGCACGAAGATAAAATCTTTCTCACGTTAGATGAGCATAAACTCGTGATCTTGAAATACCAACACCAACAGCTTCGATTAGAAACAGAAATCGTCTCAGCCCAAGCAATAAGCAAGCTCGCAATAGTCAATGATGAAATCTATTTTGCAGGTGATAATATACTTTCTTCTGCCGTACTCCCGCCGTCTATTAATATCACTCAACAAAACACCGAAATTCAACTTAACATTCCTCCGTTAATGCCCCGAGGTGCATATCATTTAGTGATCAAAAAAGACCATCTTTCAGCAGTACAAATACCCAATATTTTTTCCGTCAACATACCTAAAACAGCTAAATCAACATTCACAATGGAAGATCTTAAGAAAAAAATGCAACAAAAGTCTTTTGTAGGAAAATCACCATAAACTAAAATATTTATAAGCTCCCATCCTTATTTTTTGCCACAAGAGCCACTTTATCTAACGAGATTATTTTATAAGTCATTGCTTTTATATAACTTTCAATCTAAATATTATTAAGCCTGTTTTTGTATCTACGGGTATATATAGTGCATTACTACTGTATCTGATTTATCAGCACATCCCTTATAGGGAATACGACTGTACATATTCTGTTTTTTGAAATGCGATTGATGCACTATATATTTTTGCAGCTAAGTTAATAGTGCAACCCTGAGCAAATTTTACAAAAATAAAATTCATTCTAAATTTTTTAATAACCATGACAAAATACCGTTAAAAAATAATAACGCATTGCAATTTATGATGACGACCCGATGAAAAAAAACATTCATAATAAAGACGAGTCACTCTATGCTGAAAATCAACGTCTACGCAAACAACTCAAAGCCTTTGTCACAAAAGCTCGCCAAAACGAAGAAAAACTAAAGCGTTTTCAAAATTTAGAACTTAAGTTAATTGCCTGTACTCGTCTATTCGATTTAATGCAATCGATGGTTTACGAATTTAGATTTAATTATCAGCATGATCGAATCAGCGTCATTATTCATGACCCGGAATATGAATGCAGACGAATACTAGAAGAGGAAAATGTAACTCTAGAAGAACACCCAGACATTATTCTCGTTGACAGCCTCGATGCAGTAGAATCATTTTATGGATTAAGCCCAAAAGCAATACTAGGTGCATATAACGAAAAAGAAAATGGGTTTATGTTTCCATATGACAGATCCAAACCTCAAAGCTGCGCCTTTCTTCCAATGATAAGAAAAGGAGAATTACGCGGCAGCCTCAATATTGCCAGCAACAAAGACCGCTTTACTCCTGGCAGCGGATCTGAATTTCTCCAACGTGTTTCTGATATTTTCACAGCATGCTTAAAAAATGTTATCAATAGTGAGCGTCTAAAACGAGTAGGTTTAACCGATGGACTCACCGGGGTCAATAATAGAAGATACTTTGATCAACGTATGTACGAAGAAATTACTGCGAGCCAAAGAAGTAAAAACTCGCTCACGTTTCTATTTTTTGACATCGATCATTTCAAACATGTCAATGATACATACGGACATCAAACAGGGGATGCCATCTTGCGTGAAGTATCAAATTTAATACGCCTGCAACTTCGAGTGAGCGATGTTCTGGCGCGTTATGGCGGCGAGGAATTCGCGGCCTTACTTATTAACACCCCACTAAATAGCGCTTATGAAATTGCGGATCGCATTCGTCAATCTGTTGCTCAAAAAGACTTCATCGCTTCTTCAGGAGAAATCATTAATATAACCATTTCGATTGGAATCTCTTCACTACAAAACATGAGCAACAACACTGATCCAGAGAGCCTAGGCATTGAATTGCTTCAAGAAGCAGATGAATGTTTATATCAAGCAAAACGCGATGGTAGAAACCGCGTCATCTATAATCATAAAAACCAAGAGTTTGTTTTAGAACCCACTTAACTTATTTTTTTATTAAAAACTTGCATCAAGCTGATCTTGACTTTAACTCCTTAACATTTTCACGTACAGACATAGTAAATGCTCCCGACTTAAGCATAACGCGAGCACGACGAGATACCAAACGTTTCGCGATTTGAATAGCGTCAGGGTCAGGACTATTCAATCCATCTATTGCAGACTGCAACATCGCTCGCGGACGCTCTAACATTGATTCTAATATAACTTGCTTGAATTTTTCGTCGGCATCATACAAAGCCAGCGCCAAATCTTCACGCTCAAATTCTCGAATAAGATTTTTAAGCCCCATTTTGGGTATTTTAACGATATCATCAAAACTAATGTAAATTTCTTTAATTTGATAATAGAGATCGGGATTATCACGCTTCAGAGATTTTAATAAAGAAGTTTCTTCTGCCGTACCCATGTGGTCAAGCATATCAGTAAGAAGATCTAGACCGTCTACCTCTAGATTAGCAAAACTGGGAACATGAACCGATTTTTTGGCTAATCGGTTCGCTATGTCACGAAATGCAGCTATTGGAAGCTTGGCAAAATTGCTTATTTCCATTGCTATTCTGCTGCGCCCTTTATCAGGAAAACGTTTTAACAAACCCGCGCCCCGATCCGAAGAAATCTGTGACATAACTAAGGCCTTCACTTTGAGGTCTTCTTCTTTCAATAGAAAAAGAATCTGATCGTCATTTAGTTTTTCTAGAAATGCAAATGGCCGTACTTCATTTTGCATATCATTCTGTTGATAATAATGACGCTGCATCAATAATTGATAAGCTGATTCAGCTAATTCAAGCTGTTCATCAAAACTCATGGACTCATCTTGATCCAATGCCTTAGCGGCGATCGCAACTTTCTTTTCAGGTGTCAAAGCGGTGACTGCCAAACCTTTAAATAAACCTTCTCCTAGCAATCGATATAATATCGATAATTTATCAAGACTCTCTTCCGCTCCACTATTAAGCAATTCCTTAATCTGTTCGCTGACCAAATCCTTATCAGTAACCGAGAGACTAACTAACTCCTCTTTAATCGCACCTAATCTATTTTCATTGACCACATCTTCTTTTTGATGCATTTTATCAATTAATTCTTCCACTTTTTTCGTCGTTTCAGACTCTAATACGGGTTCCTCTTCTACGACCTTTGACTTACTCATTCTCATCATTAGAAATACTAAAAGAAGAACGATCAAAAGGCCTGCAGCAAGAATATAAGGCCAATATTCTTGCCACCAAGGCTGAACTTCAGGAACGGGGATTACTTCCTCTGCTGAGTTATTCTCTAGCGACTCCTCTAAAGGCACTTCTAAAGGCTCATCTAAAATGGATGCGGCCGGAAATTTTGACCGTAGAATTTTTATTTCATCACCACGAAAAAATGAAAGACCTGCCTTTTCGATCACCAAGTTACGTATAAATGTCTCTTGCTCAGGCGTCACATGATCATCCAGCATTATTTTTACCCGCAACTGTCTTATTTCTTCTCTAGATCCGATTAACTTTTCTTCAATCTCCTTTCTATATCTAGGGGGAGGGGGGGGAGGTGATGCGGTTACCTGTTGTTCTTGATCTACAGGTCGAGGTTTAGGTTTTTTTGTCTGCTTTTCTTTCTGCTTACTCTCATCAAACACGACTTGAGGTAACGGCAAACCAGGCAAAGGGGCATTCATCCCGAGGGCGTGCTCCAATATATTTTCACTGATTCCATCCTCAGTATCCAATTCCATTTGTGAAATGAATTCTTCTTTTGTGGGTTGCTTTATTGAGCGGGGATTCTCTTCAGGAAGCTTTTGCTGATTTTCAATGGCTGGGTTTTTAATCTCCGTTAAAACTTCTTTTTGTTTATAGGTTTCCACATTATCCAGCTGCACATTAACCTGAATAATAAAAAACTCATGATTCAGGTACGACCTAATGTCTCTTGATAGTCGCTGCTCCAAATTCTGAGCAAACTTAGTGGTTGCCAATTCACTCACTCGGGTTTTACGCTCAATTTCTTCCGCGGCCAAACCATGAATAATCAAGCCAATCAACAGGCTAACCATTAGGCAAAAAAATAGGATTTTTAGAAAGAGTCTTTTATTAGCATATTGTTTCATCAGCAGCTCACAAGTTATTTCTCATTGGCTTTTAGCTGCTCTAACATCGTTTTAACATTATGCAGAGACTCATCGATAGCAAGTGCCCGTTTCCATGATTTTCGCGCATTTTCTCGCTCCCCTAACTTATAGTGAATTGAACCTTTTAGAGAATGCGCAATAGCCGAGTTTGGGGAGTATTCAGTAGCCCGAGTAGCCTCCTCCAATGCGCGTGAATATTTTTTCTCAAAAAAGTAAGTCTGTGCATATAATACGTATTTACTTGCACGGGTTTCATCGACTTCTTTAGGGTTTTCTTCCTCTTTAGGCAACAACTCGGCTGCTTCCGTATTCTCCTCATCTTCATGCATAGCTTCATCGGTTTCGTCTTGCGGAAGATCCATTACAAAGTAAATATTTTCGTCACTTGCATCCAAAACCATGCTAATGGAATATTCTTTTGTATGGCGCTGTATATGAATCATTCCTGGCTCATTCAATTGCTTGATACGCTGCTTGTTGGATTTCATTTCCTGCTGAATATCATTCATCATTACGGGCTTAGGAATATCTTTTTTAGGCCAACTATACGAGCAAGCATTTAGAAGAATTACTGAAACAGTCAATATCACTAGTTGATGGAAAATATAATTTGAACGCCCACTCATCGCATTCACCTAAAACCTAAATCCAAATGTTAACTCGTATGATAATCCGCCCAACGTAGCGGTGTTTGAATACCCAACGAGCGGAGCCGAACCAAACTCGGTTGAGAACAGGAAGACTCCGCCAATCGATACATAACTGCGGCGATTCATCCTTACCTCCAAGCCACCCTTACTGATAATAACCGGTTTACTTTTTACCAATGCTTGAGCAATAGAGCCATAAATCAGCCAATTACCGTAGCTAGTCCGTTCAATTCCCAACATCGCATCCAGCTCTAAAGCAAGCTTGGCACTTAAAGCGAGGCCAAATAGGGCAATTTTATCTCGGTCTGATGTATTCAAAAATGCCTCAATTCCGTAACCATAATAGAGACGCCTAGTAATAGTTGAACGAGTTAAGGTGCGTATTCCAAAGTCTAACAAAGGGGAAATACTAATATCAGCCTCCGCCCCCGTGGACTGTCTTGAGGTCTTTAAGCCCCACAGCGATGAATAAAACTCCCATTCGTATTCATAATCAGGTTCATTTTGGTATTGCCTACTCCATACAACCCGCCCATCAACAGCCGAAACCACCCTAAGATTCAACACCGGTTCGCCCTTATACATATAGGCTTCCCATAATACAAAGCTATCAACACCTATTTTTTCACCTACATCCGCCAAATTTTTATTTGAGTCTAATTGGCGTAATATCGAGAACTGTTTTTCTTTGAGTAACACTCGTGTTGTTTTACACTCAAAACATTCATGTACCGAAAATCGTTTTGGCCGTAAAAATTTATCCATTAGTCTTTGCTCAATGACGTCATAAAAAACACGCGGAAAGTTTCTGTACTGCCGATCATTGAATCGGTAAAATGCAATTTTTCTGGTATTAAACTCGATCTCGTTTAAGGTCTCTACTGAAAGCATTCCCGGAGAGCCCAAGAGCGCCATAAATTTTTCTTGCGCATCAATATTTTTGAGCAATTCTCTATCTCTATCGCTTAGCTTAAGACGCTGCACCTGAATACTTTCACTCAAATCTTCTGCCGTTACACCAAATGAAAGGAGTAAGCCAATGATAAAAAAAATACTCTTATGTATTGATATAACTACACGCTTATTTGAGCTGAGTAACAACATACTCTGTGCCTAGCTTTCCTTTCTGACAACGTGTATTACCACACGTCGGTTAATCGCCTGGTTTTCAGGTATGGCATTTCCAGCAACATCTAAATTTGGCACCTTAGGTTTTGTATCCGCATATCCCGCCGCTTTCAAGCGCTGAGAATCAACCCCTTCACGTAAAAAGTGGCGTACTATATTCGTTGCTCGGTTTACCGATAATTCCCAATTCGATGGAAACTGCTTCGTGTGAATGGCTACATTGTCGGAATGCCCCTCTATTTCTACCTGATAGTTTTCATATTCGAAATTTTTAATAGCATCTGCCACCTCACTAAGAGCTTGAATAGATTTACCCTGTATATCTGCTGATCCTGCACGATATAAACTAGACGAGGCTAGCTCAATAGTCACCCCCTTCGGTTGTCGAGTAACGGTCATATTCTCTGCTAAATTGTAATCGTCTGTAATCTGATCCAAATTATTTTTAAGCACTTCAAACGGTGATACAAATTCTTTCGAGCTATCGAAACCATCTTCTTTTATCGACTCAACCACCTGGTCAAATTTTGATTGATCAATAGTGGATACCGATAACAGCAAAATAAGAAATGTCATCAGCAATGTGACGGCATCTGAATAAGTCATCAACCAGTCATCTGCGGAATGGTCTTCTCGTTTTTTTTTACGCCGAAGAATTTTTAGTTCTTTTTTTAATACCGACATAACTACTTGCCTTTGTTTATTGCATTCTGCGATAACAAATCAAAATGAATTTTCGGGTCAAGATAACTATTGAGTTTATCTTGCATTTTCATGGGATCCGTTTTCTGACTCAGCATTACAAAGCCTTCAGCGATAAGACTATTTCTAAAGCGCATTACATTTGTCTTTTGATCTGTTTTTAGTGCCGCTGGTTTAAATATTAGATTTGCAGAGATCACTCCATATAGCGTCGTAATGAGAGCCAATGCCAATCCTTGCCCAAGCTGGCTCACATCCGCTTTTAAGTTATCCAGCATAATCACCAGCCCTACCAAGGTTCCAATCATCCCAAAGGCTGGAGCAAAGGCTGCCATTGTCTTAAGCACCCCTACTTGAACTTGCGCACGGTCATACATAGTCTCAGTAAATTCAAATAAAAGGTCTCTAAGATCTTCCCCCTTATAGCCACTGGCTAATAGACCTAAACCATAGCGCGTAAAATCATCCAGTTTATTTGCGTCAGCATTTTCAAGCTTTTCATCTAAGATCGCTGGGCCATGCTGTCTAACGTCTTGACTCCATTTTAACAACTGCCCTACGTCTGCAAACAAGGAACCTGGGCTCACTCGATGTGGAACTAATATCCCAAATAATGCTTTTATCGTTTTATACACATGCATAAATTGATATGAAATGAGAGTTGCTGAAAATGTTCCTCCTATAACCATGGATAAACTGGCTATGCTCAAAAAAATCATCGAATTGTCGGTCGATGAATACACGGCATAGGCGAATAAGCCAAAACCTGCAAATACTCCGATCAGCGTATCCCATGCAATAAATCTCATTCGTTTTCATTCATCCTATAAATTGGCAATTTTTCTTTTAATTGTCTTAACATCTCTAATCCAAGGTTTGAGCGACTTATTTTTTTTCGACAGGTTTTTTGCCAAGGTTTTAGCCTCTTTCAGAGTGCTGTAAAATCCATATTGAATAACATGTAGTTTCTTTTTTCCTGATCGGTCAATATAATGCAAATAAGCACTTTTTTTCATGCCGTTATTTTTAAAAAACTGATTGACGCTATTCTTATGAGCGGCTGATAACACTTGCAATGTATAGCCTGAGTTAGGCAAATTGAGAAACCAATCGCCGCCTTTCACAGTGATAAATTGCTGATTTGTGTTTCGTTGCTTAAGCTTTTTTGTAGTGTTTAAGCGGTGTTTTTTTTTCTGATTCATAGGTACTGTCACTGCAGTACTCAGTTTTGCTTGCACGATATTCGGCTGATTTTTTGGCGGTAATTTTTGATCGAGAAAAGTATATGATTTTTTGATCCCGTGACTAGCAGCCGACCTAAACCACTGGTCTGCCATATCAGCTTGCTGCCCCGTTCCTATCCCATAGAGATAAGTTAGCGCTAGATTATGCATTGCTTTTGCAAACCCTTGATTCGCTGCACGCCTAAACCAACGATGAGCTTCAAAATCATCTTTATTAACACCTTCTCCAAGAACATAGCGCACGCCTAAAGAATATTGCGCGTCCACATGACCCTGCTCTGCAGCCATCCGATACCAAAATATCCCTTGTTTATTATCGTGAACGGCGATGGCTCCCGTGAGATATAAGCGTCCTAAGCGATATTGAGCATCTGCAGGGCCAGGAGTTGCAGCTTGTTTCAGCAATTCAAATGATTTTAATTTCGCTTCTGCGCTCGCTTTAGGATTATCCAAATTCTCAATAGCCAATGCATACTGAGCGTTCCTAGAACCATTCTTAGCTGCTTTTCTTATCCAGTAGTCGGCCTCACTATTAGACTTTTCACCTAAAAACCCATTACTGTATAATTTCGCTAACTTCTCTTGCGCCTCAACAACTCCATCTTCAGCTAAATACGTTAATAGTGATTGTGCTTTGGGATAATCTGCACGTTCTACTGCTTTCGCAGCTGCATCCATAACAGCTGAGTTGAGCGCGTGGTACTCTTCTTCAATAACGTTTTTTTCTGCGCCAGTCTTAGCTCGACGTAACCAGTCGCGCGCGCGATCAAAATTTACAGGGGTGTATTTACCATCTCTAAAGGTATTAGATACCACAAGTTGAGCACGCCAATTTCCATCGTGGGCTGCATAATACATCCACTTTATGGCATCCTTACGCTCAGCTAAATTTTCCGATTGAAGCAACATCGTGCCGAGAGCCATTTGCGCATCCACCACCCCACTATCCGCTAACGGTGTAAGAACGCTTCGCGCAAATACCGTGTTACCTCTCACCAGCTCACTAACCGACTGATTAAAACGCGATTCTTCTGATTTCTCTAAGACTCTACTTGAGGGCACCGGCAATTGCTCAAGGCGATCCCAAGCGTTTGCTGCAAAAGAGGCTAATAGCGTGAGCAAACATATAGCTACTGATATTGAATATTGCTTGTTAACCATGATTTCCTTGTCTATTTTTCCATGTAGGTTATCTCGACCAAAATAACTTTTACTTAAATTTCAAATGGAAATCTTAGGACCTTAGAAAGTGCGATCATCAACATGGTGCAAGAAGGGAAATGGAGAAGGAACAAACTGAATGGAGTAATTATAACTTTAATAATAGGGCAAATAAAAAAGCCTCCGTTTGAGGAGGCTCTTGCTTAAATCTACTAGAGACCTTTGCACGATCATATTTCCCGCCCCAACGATATTCACCAACAAGGAAGGCTGAGGAAAAATGAACTCAAAATCCTCATTTGCTCCAGCAAACTCGACAATTGCTTTTACATCACCGAAAACGCCTACTTTTGGCGCTAGAACGAAAACTATTTTTCGTGCAAAAATCTCTACGAATAAATTAAACCATATCTTTTAACGCTTTTAGAGGTAATATTTTCACGATATTTCGTGCAGGCTTTGCTTTAAACATCATCTCTTCGCCATTGAAGGGATTAATGCCTTTACGTGCTTTCTGCGCGGGCTTCTTAACAACTTTAATCTTAAATAAACCAGGCATTTTGAATATACCACCACTTCGTTTTTTGAGATGTCTATCAATAATATTGTTATAAGAATCAAAAACCGCCGTAATTTCTTTTTTACTTAGACCGGTATCATCCGCAATTTGAGTGTACATTTGAGTTTTAGTCATAGGCTCAGCTATCGCAGTCGTCGCCAACTTCTTAGGCGCCTCTTTCACTTTTTTTGCAGAAACTTTTTTTGCTACGACCTTCTTTTTTGAAGCCACTTTTTTAGATGCTGCCTTTTTTTTCGCCATGATCCACTCCTCTAGTAACAATATTGCGTTTGCGTGCGGAAACTCTACAATACAAGTCATTTCCCTGTGCGGAAGACTATAATGTATCGATACAAAAATCTACTCAAATAACACCGTTAACAAGATATAATTCGCTTATATATGTGTAGAAAAGCCTAACTTCTCATCCTAACAGTAAAAAATTTCCAAGTAAGTTTCAGATAACGTATTTAACGCAACCAAAGAGAGAGTACTCAATAAAACCATACTACGCTTTTTACGCCATACAGAATTAAGCCTAGGGCCAACAAAACTTTTATTTACTGATCTCATAATATGCATCATCGACATAAAGTTCGTGACCAAGCCTTATACAAATGAGAAAATACTTTCGGGCTTGGATTTGCTTTTTTTATGAAGAACTTTAATTATAAATTGACTAGGACATACTATTAGATATGCGAATTAAACTATTTATCATCACTTTGACTCTGTTGACCATGTCAGCGTGCACAGGCGACACTTATTCCGAATTACATATTGCCGCCGCCAGAGGCCAAGCAGATCGCGTAAAAGTCTTGCTGGATCAAGGAGCAGAAGTTGATCAATCAAACAAACATTCGAAAACCTCGCTGCAACTAGCAGCCGCAGCAGGGCACACGGATGCCATGAAAGTATTACTCGAACGCCAAGCCAATATCGATTCTCAAGATATCGATGGCATGACACCACTTATGGAGGCTTCAGCAGCAGGGCACACTGCAGCAGTGCAGTTGCTCGTCGATGAAGGCGCACAAATCAATATCACCAATAAATATGACGCGACTGCGTTAACTAATGCCGTATTTTTCGGGCACCTCGGAGCAACCAATGCATTATTAAGCGCCAAAGAAAAACTCAGTTCAGCAACTGCAGAAAAGGCTTTGCTTATTGCGTCAGGCTTAGGACACACTCCGATTGTAGAAGCACTCACAAGCTACGGAGTAAACATCAATTCTCGCGGAAAAAAGGGGCGAACACCGCTAATGGCCGCCATTAAGTTTCAACATACGGATACTGTAAGCTTTATATTATCGAAAAATATCGATCTCACAATACGCGATGACGATGGGTCTACCGCACTGATGCTGGCAGAAAATGCGAAATCTAATGAGGTGATTAAGCTAATAGAAGAAAAGATCAAAAGCGAATCAAAATAAACTAGAATATTTCTACGCTTTCTTTTTTCTTTATTTCCACTGTTGTTGCTGGCATGGGGCCATCTTCTTGTCGCCACCAGGCTGCAGGCGAACCCTCATGCGGAACACTATGGCATCTTTCGCAGGTCCATAATGCAAATGCGACCTTGTCGTGACATCGACCACAATATTCTCCAGCAATAATGGCATCCATCCCAATTTTTGGATTACCTCCCTTTTGCGGGAGAAAAATAGCAGGGTGACAATTTGAGCAATCCAACCAACGAGTATGCGCAAGATGGGGAAACCTAACCCAAGGCATTTGTCCAGTATCTTTAAACATGATATCTAAATCCATGATAGTCATTTCTTCATCACCATGTAGACTCATTCGTGGATTTATAATGCCCTCATCAATGGCGGCTACCCAATTCACCCCCCCTCTTCGGTCAAAAGGAAAATTTTCCATAGAAGCTTGAGGTTCTTGTAAAAATGCGAGTTCTTCACTGGCAGGATCATGAATACCATCTTCCCTGAGAGAATGAAAAACAGGCTCTCGCTTAAATATTCTCGTATCCTTTTCTTGATAAACCCCCTGATCTCCAACCACCGTATAGTCAGCAACAGCAGTATCATTCTCAAGCTTATTGACTGAACATGCAGAAAAAACGGCAATGAAAATAGTTATAATCGCTAACACGTGGCCCCACTTCATTCTCACCTTCTCCCTTTTTGCGCGTTCTTTAACACTGTTTATGGCCTTGCACCCGCCTCTTGCAACATTCTGACTAAGTCGGTGTGATTTTCAGTTACGGCAATCATTAATGGAGACCTTCTATCATCCGTATATACTTGGAGCTTTGCACCATGCTTTAGCAGAACTTCAACAGTGTCGTTCTGTTCTCGTAACACAGCTCTGAGTAAAGGCGTCCAACCATCGATACTTCTCGCCTCAATATTAGCGCCTTTTGCGAGCAATAGCTCCACCACTTCAGTTAAGCCTTTTTGCGATGCCTTTATTAACGGCGTCCACTCATTGGAGTCTTTTGTTTCAATATCTGCACCCTTCTCAATTAGGTATTCCACCATATCAAGATCATTCGTTTGCACTGCATGCATTAAAACCGACCAACCATAGTTATTCTTCTCGTTTACATCTGCGCCATTTGCTAGCAAAGTCTCTACTTGTTCTTTTTCTGACTCAATTACCGCTTTCATCAACGGTGTGTTTCCATCACAAGCATATAAAAACAATGTCAGTAGTAATAATAATAAATATTTCATAAATCAATAAACCTATCCGTATACAACGCATGAGAATTTGCATCTGCGGCAAGCCGCAAAATCAAAGAGGAATATAACACGTGTGAATTGAATAGAGAAAAAGGAGAGAGATTTAACAATTAGAAACAATTAAGCCAAACTAAACTCACACAAAATAACCATTTGATTAAACGGGTTATTTGCTGCGTTAGCAGCTCTTAATGACACCGAGAACAGCCTCCTAGGAGGCTGTCTGAGAAGCCTCCTGGAAAATAAGGCTAAGGGTTACCATCCGTCACAACTATGGATTCTAGCTTGAGCGTAGGTTGCTTCACCACACTTGATACAGCGGCCTTCATCTTAATTCCAAAAAAAGTGTCACCAGGATCAGTAAAAAACTTTTTCCATTCCTGGGCAGTAAACTGATGCGGCCCCTCAACCTCTAGGGTTCCCAACGTCAAATAAGGCGATGATTCCTCACCTTCAAAAACGAATTTGGCTTTATAATTTGTATTATCCATGGTGATAACCACTTGCGCAGGTATTTGAGGCAACCACAGCAAGCCTTTGTTAACATTCGATCTGTCACCGTTTGATTTAATCCTAAAAACTTGTACAAAACCATCGCCACGAATGCGCAAATCGATTCGTGGACCAAATAACATACCATCTCGCGGGTCAGCACCTACGGAAAACACCACTGACCGATTTGCCGGAATATCATTCGCGGTAAACTCTATGCCATTAAATTCAAACACACGTTCGAAATTAGGATCACCAGAACCGAGCGCATCATTGTAGAAATTAAACTCAGGCAAGCTGGTGGCAACGACATATGCATCAAATATATCCGAAGTGCTAAAAACTAATTTACCATCTGCTTCGGCAAAAACTAGAGCCCCTCTCCCCCTAACCCCTGCACTATACATGGTTTTAGTAACTTCCTCACCAGATATTGAATCTATATAGGTGACAGTTTTAGGATCTCCATCATCAAATTCATCTTCGAAAAGAACCTGCGAGTATACAGGCACACTTAAAATCATGCCCACCACCAGCACCCACCAAAACGCTCTCAAACTGTGAATAAAATTCATACCAACACCCTCACACCTTAAAATTCCATGACATTCTGTTCATTAAAGCGCAGTTAAATATAAGATTTCGACTGCCACTTCATGAAATCTTCACAAACAAACCTATACAATTAATCATTTCTTAATTAATCGACTGAATTAACAACGTAAAACACGGCTAAATAAGCTCAGATAATTCCTGAATAATAACCGTACAAACAACTCTATCATAGATCACTTTAAAAAACCTATTCATAAATTGTTGAATCTTTAAATACACATTCAAACCAATGTTGTTGATGCGTTATTCTACCCCTAATAGCGTTATTTTGACTCTGATATCATGGAGCAAAATTGACTTCTCCACTGGTTAAAGCGCCCATTAAGGGCCAAGTCTTTTTTTGATACAAACTTTTTCTCATTCTGGTTAGTCAAAAACCCTATGTTTTCCGTCTTTTTTAACGCCAGTAAATTTCGCAAGCCCCTACAAGTGGCCTCAGAATGTGTCTTTCTCAATACCAGAATTTCAGCAAGATTAGCCAGTTTTTGGCAAAAACCCGCGTTCTGAGATAGACCTCCACTTAATACAATATGCCTGACATTCGCATGAGGCATTCTGAGAATATTTTCCACACATAAAAAGACGATACTTTCAAGAATGGCAACCGATTTTTCTGGCGTGCTAGCAGCCCGGTTAAATTGACTTTGAAAATTTGCAACCCAAAAAGGTGAGCCAACACCCGATATACCGTTGAAAAACAAGGGCGGATCTTTTATTTCATTGACCCATTTCAGCAAGCTTTTATCCAAGTTCGCAATGCCCTCTTGGTCTGCGAACCACTGCAGCGCACGCCCCGCGCCATTAACGGTTCCTTCGATAAGCGACAAACTCTCTTGCTCATCTTGGTAAACAATGCTCTGCAAAAGCCGTTGTGGCGGCACTTCTTCAGCCGTGGTATCGAGCAATTTCTGGATAAAAACCCCCGTTCCCGCATTAATATAGATAGTGTTACAGTCGGCAACTTTGTCCACAAAAAAAGCAGCCGCCTGATCCCCTGTGCATATATTCACGGGTATCAAGCAATCCTTAAAGGCAATATGCCCATAATCCCATTGAGTAGGAACATACATAGGTAATAACTCAAGAGGAATTCCAAATTTTGCTAATAAATCTGCACTCCAACAATGCCCGTGAACATTTAATAACATGGTGCGCGAACCATTTGAAGGGTCAACCACATAAGGCTTCTCAACAAGCACTTGGTTTAATATAAAACTCGCGACGGGTGCAATACGAAGCCTATTTTCCGCCAATGCGGTCTGCACTTCGGGTATGTTTTTCAGACACCAATGTATTTTAGTTGCCCCATAATGCGCATTAGGGAACAAACCCGTAATTTCACGTGTTTCACCCCTAAAACCATCGATTAGCGACAACAACTCGACAGCGCGCCTATCCTGCCAACTTATAATGGGACTTAACATCTCATCCGTTGCAGAATCCCACGCGATAATGCTCGAACGCTGAGTAGCGATACCCGCACAACAAATATCCGCAACCCGATCACCTAGTTCCGATAACACCTCATCAATCACCGTTGTAATACTGTCTATGAATTGCCGGGCATCATGCTCCACTCTATTGCCTTGCTGGAAAGTGTCAATTTCGCAAACGGAAGTACTTAATGGCACACCTCGTTGATCGTAGACAATTGCTCTACTCGCATGCCCACCCTGATCAATTGTAAGATAGAGCACATCCTGAGAATCGTTTTGAATATTCTGTTGCTTTAAGCTTGGCATATACTCTCAAAAACTATTGCACAATTCATATTGAATGTTAGAAATACTTCTAGGAATAACACATTTATTAAGCGAGCGCTCAAATGAAATACACGGGGATCCTACACTCAAGTATTATCGTAAAAGACTGTACACAGTCATTGAAGTTTTATCTTAATATATTAGAAATGCAACTCATTAATCAACGCCCGGATTTAGGCTTTCCGGGGGCGTGGATTAAAATTAATGACCTTCAGCAAATCCATTTACTCGAAGTTCCAAACCCCGACTCCATGACTACCCGACCACAACATGGTGGACGCGATCGACATATAGCGATAGGGGTCTCATCTCTCGAAAATCTAATGACACGTCTTGAACAAGCAGGAGTAGAATACGCACTCAGTCGATCAGGAAGAAAGGCCTTATTTTGCAGAGACCCAGATGGTAATACGTTGGAGTTTATTCAGGTTTAATGAAAGGTATCTACCCGTAACGATTGAAATTTACGACGAATCACTTAATGCCAGCAAACTTGCGTTGCCACCCATGGCGGTAACATTATTAGACACTGTTTTTTCGGTCACAAATTGCTGCAAATAGTGGGGGCCACCAGCCTTCAGGCCCGTTCCCGATAAACCCTGACCACCAAAAGGTTGAACGCCCACAGTAGCGCCAATCATATTTCTGTTAACATAAATATTACCGACGTTTATGCGCTCAATAATATAATCGATTTTTGAACTTATCCTACTGTGGATACCAAACGTAAGCCCAAATCCCAACGAATTTATTTGATTAATAACATCATCTAGCTCTTCAGCCTTATAAGTATAAAAGTGCAAAATCGGGCCAAACCGCTCCACGGTTAACTCCGATAATTGAGCAATATCTAGCAAGCTCGGCGAAACATAATGCCCGCAGCTTAAATGATCAATGGGAACCTGATAAACCAGCTTGCGTGCAGATTCGGCAATGTAATTATTCAGCTCATTTTTTGCTTGCTCACTAATAACCGGCCCTACATCGGTTTTAAACTGATTCGGCGAACCCACAATTAACTGCTCCATTGATCCAATTAATAACGCTTTAACTTTTAGTGCTATATCTTCTTGCACCACAATTACACGCAAAGCTGAGCAACGCTGACCCGCACTGTTAAATGCCGAAAATATCGCATCAGTAACCACTTGCTCAGGCAAAGCAGTACTATCAACCAACATCACATTCTGACCACCGGTTTCAGCAATTATTGGAATTATCGTAGAATGTTTTAATGCCAATTCAGTATTTATCCAACGCGCTGTCTGCAAAGAACCCGTAAAAGCCACACCCCCAATCGCAAAACCTTGGGTAAAAATTTTAGAAAACACCTTTCCTTTCGCCGGCAAAAATTGCAAAACCTCGTTAGGCACACCCGCCTCTAATAACAGTTGCACCGCCCTGAATGCAACAATAGGGGTGGCAGAAGCTGGCTTAGCAATAACCGAATTACCAGAAACCAAGGCGGCCACAATTTGCCCCATAAAAATAGCTAACGGAAAATTCCACGGACTGATACAAACAAACACACCGCGGCCATGCAAACTCAGAGTATTAATTTCTCCCGTAGGTCCAGGCAAATTTTCTTTGCTTGAAAACAAACGCCTCGCCTGAAAAGCATAATAACGGCAAAAATCGATCGCCTCTCTCACCTCCGATAGTGCATCTGAAATACAACGCCCTCCCTCGCGAACAATAAGCGAAACCATTTCCAAGCAATGCTGCTCGAGTAAATCAGCAGCGCGCTCAAAGATACAAGATCGCTCATTAAGTGTGCGAGAATGCCAAAGCTGAAATCCATTTTTTGCGGACTGTAAGGCGGATTCTATTTGATCATATTCAGCAAAAACAACGCTGCCAATTTTTTTATCAATATTAAATTTTTCAAAACTCGCAACAGCATTGGAATTTCGAATTATTGAACCATTAATAATTGGGCCAATATGCCAGCACTCATGTTCTCTCGATGACAACTCCCGCTCGATATTATCATTTACCAAAAAATCGTCGAGATTAAAACCAGGTGAGTTCTTTCTATCAGGTTGAAACAAATCAAGAGGCAAAGATATATATTTATTTCTTCGACCTAACTCAGATTTTACCTGACTGACCGGATCTTCAATAATTTCTTCAATCGAAATAAGTTCATGCTCAATTCGATTGACAAACGAAGTATTGGCACCATTTTCAAGTAATCGTCGTACCAAATAAGGCAACAACTCTTGGTATGACCCTACGGGTGCATATACTCTTACCGCAACATCTAATCCATTTTTTCCAACAGTTTTTGAATATAACGCATCACCCATACCATGTAATTTTTGAAATTCGTACCTAGATGAACTCAATGTCATTTCTGTTACAGCTGCTATGGTGTGTGCATTATGCGTCGCAAATTGTGGATAAAAATAGGCATTGTTCTGTAATAGATATTGCGCGCAAGCCAGATAAGATAAATCAGTATTTGCTTTACGTGTAAAAACAGGAAAATCATTCAGACCTTGTTCATGTGCTCGTTTAATCTCAGTATCCCAGTAGGCTCCTTTTACCAGGCGAACAGGAATGCAATGCCTCGTTTTTTCTGCGAGCAATCGTAACCAATTCAATACGGGAAACGCCCTCTTCTGATAAGCCTGAACAGCAATTCCTAAACCATTCCAGTTTGCAAACTGTTGCTGCGAGAGCACACACTCAAAAACCAGCAATGACAAATTTAATCGATCAGACTCTTCAGCATCCAAGGTTAATGCGAGAGCATGAGAACAAGCAAGCTCTGCAAGAGCCATCACTTTTGGCAGCAAAAATTCTACAATTTGATCATTCTGAAAAACTTCATACCGAGGCAATAAGGCGGAAAGTTTTACCGATATACTCGGCGCACCAAAAAAACCTTCCGATGAATCGTTCTTTTCAAGTCTTGGTTCAGAAGCCATTTCCAGAATCGCTAAACGATATTTAGTATAATAGCTTTCTGCATCGTCTGCGGTTTTTGCAGCTTCTCCTAGCATATCAAATGAATAACGAAAACTTGCATTATCTTCTTCATAACTTCTCGCTAATGCAGACTTTATATCTATACCCATCACAAACTGTTTACCTAGAATACGCATCGCTTGCTTGATTGCAACACGTAATACAGGGTCACCAAGCTTAGCGATTAAGTCAGAAAAATAATGATCTAAGCCCGCGTCAAATTTTTTCTCAGGTTTTAATATTTTTCCAGATAACATCAGAGCCCATGTCGATGCATTCACAAACAAAGACTGGCTATTACCCAGATGTTTTTCCCAGTTGGCCTCCGCCAACTTTTCACGAATAAGAATATCAGCCGTCAAGTCATCGGGAACTCTTAATAAAGCCTCAGCCAAACACATGAGTACAACACCCTCATCCGAAGTTAAATCATATTCATGCAAAAATGCCTCTATACCTTTTTGTGATTTTTTTGTAGATCTAACTGTAGTAACTAATTTAGCAGCTCGTTTTTGAATTGACAGAATGGACTTTTTACTTGGCTGATAAACTTCAAGCAAACGATTAATACAAAATACCTCATCCTCAAGATAGGCATGGTTGATACTTTCACAAATAGTGCGTAATCGTTTATTACTATTCATCACTCGTCGCTATTTAATTAAGAACCCCAACTGGGGAAAATATTGCATAGCCCTATGCAAAACCATGCGCTTAATAATAAAGATAATAAGATTAAAGGAATTCAATAATTGAACCGAACTGACTACATCGACTATTCGTATTTCACCCACTCTTATGTATTGATATGCACTAGGATTTTATCATGACGCAAAATAAAATTAATATTATCGGTGTAGAATCATGTGCTGGAGCGCGCGATCAACGATGTAATCGAGGACCTAAAAAAATCAGAAAACTCGGCATCGAGCGAGTATTAAGCGACAAATCACAGCAAACTTCCTGGACCAGCCTTTTTCCATCGAATCAAAGCACATCAAACAGCGCCATTAACAGCATAGATACTATTGAATATCTCTGCCGAGAACTGGCTAATCACACTCAGTATTCGATGCGCCAGAACGAAAAATTTCTCGTACTAGGCGGCGACCATTCCTGCGCGATTGGCACCTGGAGCGGTGTATTAAATGCACTAAACAACGATCAAAATCTTGGACTCATTTGGATTGATGCACATTTAGACAGTCATCTGCCAGAGACCAGTCCGAGTGGTGCAATACACGGCATGCCTATCGCAAGTCTACTCGGACACGGTGACAAACGACTTCGGGACATCGCTAATCGGCCAAATAGGATTAAACCCAAAGATCTTAGAATTATCGGCGCCAGAAGTTTTGAAGAAGGAGAAACTTCCTTATTAGAAATCCTAGATGTCAATATAACCGACATTAATGCCGTTAACCAACGTGGTCTACATAGGGTAATTGAAGAATCGATTGAGTACATGAGAAATACAACATCTTATTATGGGATTTCAATTGACTTAGACGCGATTGACCCCGTGGATGCTCCAGGTGTCGGCAGTCCCGCAAAAAATGGGCTAAATGCTGACGATTTAGCTTCGGTACTCACGCTTGCAAAACACGATAATAAATTTGTCGGATTAGAAATCACTGAATTAAACCCAGCACTTGATATTGACGAAAAAACGGCAAAACTTGCAATTACCCTTGCTCAAACCGTGTTTTAATCTAGATTAATCTTGGGTATAGCGTTAAATTAGCACGACGGTATTGTGGGATATAGAAAACCCCGAAGGAAGTCTATGAGCATTATCAATCAAGAAAAACGCTTTTGTGCACATAATTACGAACCTCTGCCCGTGGTATTAGCGCGTGGCAGAGGCATTCATGTATGGGACGAACAAGGCAAACGCTATATCGATATGATGAGCGCTTATTCCGCAGCCAGTCACGGCCACGGTCACCCCCGACTCATTGCAACTTTGAATGCTCAAGCGGCTCAGCTATCCATTGTCTCGCGTGCATTTTACACCGCCAAACTTGCACCTTTCCTCGAAAAAGCCTGTTCAATGACAGGGCAAAACATGGCTCTACCCATGAACACCGGAGCAGAAGCTGTTGAAACAGCTTTAAAAGCCGCGCGTAAATGGGCTTATACAAAAAAAGGTGTGCCCGCTGATAAAGCGGAAATTATAACCTGTGAAGGGAATTTTCATGGCCGAACTATCACCATCGTCGGGTTTTCCAGTGAAGAACAATACAAAAACGGATTCGGGCCGTTTACCCCTGGATTCAAAAATATTCCATTCGGAGATAGCGCCGCCCTTGAAGTAGCGATCACCGATAATACCGCCGCATTCTTAGTTGAACCTATTCAAGGAGAAGGCGGGATTATCATTCCCCCAAAAGGATATCTCGCTGAATGTGCGCGTATATGTCGTGAAAAAAATGTTCTATTAATTTGCGATGAAATCCAAACAGGTTTAGGACGAACTGGCCAATTTCTCGCCTGTGAACATGATCATGTACAACCCGATGGTGTCATTCTTGGCAAAGCACTTGGCGGCGGAATTCTGCCCGTTTCCCTGTTTCTAGCAAGCCGAGAAGTCATGGAAGTTTTCCAACCCGGCGACCATGGCAGTACATTTGGCGGCAACCCTCTCGGAGCGGCCGTAGGACTAGAAGCACTCAATGTGACGATTGAAAAACGTCTACCCGAACAAGCTGCAAAGCTTGGCGAATATTTCATTAGTAGCTTACGCAATATAGAAAGTCCTTTGGTATCAGAAGTCCGTGGCAAAGGACTCATGATAGGACTAGAAATTGATCCTGCATATGCAACTGCGCGTGAGGTCTGCGAGACTCTGATGAATAAAGGTTTATTGACGAAAGAAACCCATGAGACCGTTGTTCGACTCGCACCACCGCTCATCATCACCAAGGCTGAAATAGATCAAGTACTCGGAATCATCGAAAAATCATTGCATAGCCTGGCAAAACCCTAAGGTAGAAGGTGGAATCTAGAATCCAGCCCCTGCAAATTCCTGATGTTATACTAATCCTACAAATCACTTCTTCAAACGTGTCCAGACTTGATGGCCTTCTATTTCTAGACCGACTTGTAAGTCGTCGAACGATTTATTTAAACAAAAGGTATACCAATGATGAAAACCTGCCCTTGTGGTTCTAAAAAAATAGTTAGCAACTGCTGTGACAGATTCATTTCTGGAAACGAAAACCCACAAACCGCTGAAGAACTCATGCGTTCACGTTTTACCGCCTATTCCCAAAACAATTTTTCTTATCTCGAAAAAACCTATCACAAATCAACCCGCACCAGCTACAAAGATTTTAATGCCGACAGTGTGGATTGGACGGGACTCGAAATACTTGAAATTGAAAATGGAAAAATTGAAGATAACACTGGAACGGTTGATTTTATCGCACATTATGAAAGCAATAATATAAAACATGCGATGCGGGAAAAAAGTTCTTTTGTAAAAGAAAATAAACAATGGTTTTACCTTGATGGAAAAGCGAAACCATTACCTACAACACATCACAAGAAAAAAATTGGGCGCAACGAACCTTGTATTTGCAGCAGCGGGAAAAAATACAAAAAATGCTGTGCTTAAGAGACTCGTTTAACACAAACTATATTCTATATTCCCGGCTTAATCAGAACTTTCATCGTTCCTTTTTGCTGAGAAAAATCAATCGCATTCCCAATCTCTGACAACGGGTATATTTTTTCAATCAAACACCTAGGATCAATCAAATTGGCTTCCATCGCTTTTATGGCTTTTTCGAATGGGCCACAACGCGAGCCTATTAAAGTTAGCTCTCGAATAATAACTTGAGACAAATCAACGGTGCTAGGAAGATAAGTGCTTTTTAATACAATATATCCCAAAGAACAACAGGCCTTGATAGCGCGCTTAAAACCAGATATATGACCACTGGTTTCAATAACCAGATCATATCCCATTGATATAATTTCACGCTCATCAATACAATTCACCGATATATCTTTTAACAAATGCTTTTGCTTAACATGCTTGGTAGAAACAGATATTTCGTTGTCCGTTAATGCTAATACCCGCGCAATAAGCTGACCCAGCTTTCCCGCACCGATGATTAATATATTTTTGTGTTCTTCTATTCTTTCTATCTGCTCTAATATTCGAAAAGCTGCGGCTAATGGCTCAATAAACACAGCCTGCTCATCCGTCAATTGATCCGGCACATGGACTAAGGTATTTACATTGACCAGCAGATATTCCGCAAACGCACCGTTGCTAGCTCTAATGCCAATCACTTCTCTATTAGTGCAATGAGCATATTTCTCACTTGTGCAATATTCGCAGTGTCCGCACCATTGATTTATTTCAGCAACTACGCGCCTACCCTGCCATGCGCTAGCAACTGCTGAACCTAACTCCGCAACCAAGCCAACAAATTCATGTCCTGGCGTTCCTTTAAAACCGGCATAACCATTAATGATAGCTAAATCAGTAGAGCATATTCCAGCAACCAGAACTTTTAATAAAACTTCATTTTCAGAGGGCTTAGGTCTAGGCGTATCCGCTTGCAAAATCAATTCGCCATTATTGATGAAGGCAGCTTGCATTAAATCGGGCAAAACCATTGCTTATATACCTAAAGCGCTAAAAACTGAAACGTACAAACTGCGAACACAAAGAAGCGACTTATCTCGCGATGATAGGAAAAAGGTCAAACACATCAACGCCTCACTGGCATACTGATATCAACCGATTGATTATGACTAAATAACAATGTAACAGGTATTACATCCCCCTCCTGAATAGGTTTCTTTTTATTAATCATCATCAAGTGTTTTCCAGACGTAGAAAACTCCACTTTTGCATTAGGAGGTATATCAACATGACGCAAATGCTCCATACGCATCATCCCGTCTATAATTGATGTGTTATGCATTTCTACTTTTTCAAATAAATCACTCTCTACACCGAGCAATTGAAAAGACTCATTAGGTGATTTATTGATTATCGTGAAATATCCGGCATATACTTTTACGATAGATGGCCCTAAGCGGATCCAGGCATCGTCTATCATTAAATCATTTTTTACACTCGTTGCAGCAACAGGAAAAACAAATACCCAGAATAAAACCAATGTCAGCAGAATTTTTTTAGTCATAATAATTAATCGACAACATCAACGCCTCACCTAATCGTTCAACTTCGTGTGGCGCCAATATATGAGTACGTAATCGTCCCTTCGGATCAAATAAATAAACAGCACCAAAATGATTAACAATGTAATCATCTGAGGCCACATCACCTTCATAATCGTAAATCACGCCTAATGGCTCTGCAATAATATCAATTTGAGACTTATCACCACTTAAGCCAACAATCTCTTCACTGAAAAAAGAAAGATATTCTTTCAACTTTTCTGGTGTGTCGCGAGCAGGATCAACCGTGGCAAAGAGAAATAAAGTATCTTCGGGAAAATCGAATTTTTGACTGACCTTATCCATAACACCCAAACTTGTTGGGCAAAAATCAGGGCAGTTGGTATAACCAAAAAAAGCAACCGTCCATCGACCATTTAAATCAGCATTGGTAAATGCTTTTCCATTATAATCAATCAACGAAAACTCAGGTAGCTCCATTGCCGGTGATTCAACAATGACACCTTTTAAGTGCTCGGGCATTTTTAAAGGCTCAAGCTCTCGGCTTGATAGACCAAACACAATTAAGCCAACACCAACTACAATAAGCACAACCGAAAACAATCCTTTTCTAGCTAATTCACTCATTTTTAAGTACCGTGTTCTAACGCAAATTAAGTTTAGGAAGTTTGCTAGATTCAAATCTATACGTGAATACTCTCGGTGGATCATCAGAGTTTATCATTTGCGCTAAAGTTAGCTTTTCTTTGCCTAAGCCGTTTTCATATTTTGTTACATACTCAAACATGTAAAAGTTTCCACTATATTTAGCATCATTCATTGCTGTTTTTACTTTAAGCGTTTGCCTTTCACCCATAACCGCATTTATTTGACCAAAATAGGCACGCCACTCTTCTCGTGTTCGAACAGCAAAAAAATCTTCGTCTGCCATATCCAATGCCGTATCATAATCTTGGTTTTTCAAGGCTTCCATAAAGACCACGGACAGTTTATTAGCTTGCTCAGGATCCACTGAGCCACCGGTGGTACAGGAAGCAAGCATTAACATAATTATAATAAATAATATTCTCTTCATTCTTTTATCCCTTTAGCTTTACAACTAAGCTATCAATTTTATTCTGATGTAATTTATGACGAGCTTCATTCAGTTCTGAAATATTAGTATAAGGTCCTACATACACCCGATGCCAAGTATTGGCTTTAACATTGACTTCAACAATACGCGAAACCAGCCCCTGGAACGCCAATGTTGCTTTCAATTTATCTGCATCGCTGAAGTTTTTAAAGGACCCCACCTGCAGAACATAAGTTCCTTTTTTTTCAGTTGAAGCAAGCGGTATAGGAACTTTACCATCAGGTAAAATATGATCCTGAGGAATATCCACTTCCATGTTTGGCAATAACTTATAAAAATCAAACGTAAAAGAGTTATCCCCGCCATCTTCATTTTGCGCCCTACTTTCCACCTTTTCAGACGGTGAAACCAAGCTTGTTTGAGTACTAGGGGCCACTCGAGTCTGCATATATAGCAGCAACGCCACAAATAATCCAACCAATAACCCTGTTAACAACCACAACCATACGGGAGCAGCATTTGCTGGGACACTCTTATTCTTATTTGCAGTCGCTTTTTTACTACTTGATTTCGCTTTGACTGCCATCACATAACCTCTGGAGCTGAAACGCCTATTAAACTCATGCCATTACTCAATACCTGACGAGTCGCACTAATCAATAACAAACGCGCATTTCTCAATGCAAGATCATCAACAATAAATTTATGTGCATTGTAGTACGAATGAAAGTGATTCGCTAAATCTCGAAGATAGTGCGGAATCTGGTGCGGTTCTAGATTCACTGCCGCAGACTCAACAATTTCCGGATAGCGAGCAAGGCAAGTAAGCAAGGAAAGCTCGTGCGAGTTATCAAGTAAAGCAATCGATTCCAAGGCCGTACTTGAATCAAATATGTAATTTTTTTCATTATCTGCTATTTCTCTGAAGACAGAACAGATTCTCGCATGAGCATACTGTACATAAAAAACAGGATTTTCATTCGATTGAGATTTTGCTAAATCCAAATCAAAATCGAGATGTTGCTCACATTTACGCATAACATAGAAAAAACGCGCGGCATCATTTCCAACTTCTGATCTTAACTCACGTAGGGTAACAAACTCCCCGCTGCGCGTAGACATTTGAGCCTTTTTGCCCTTTCGATATAAAATGGCAAACTGCACCAGCAATACCTCGAGCGCATTAGAATCTAAACCCATTGCATCCAATGAGGCTCTAACACGTGGCACATAACCATGGTGATCCGCGCCCCAAACATCGATAATTCGAGTAAATCCTCGATCTAACTTATTCATGTGGTATGCAATATCAGATGCAAAATAGGTTGTTTGACCGTTATCACGCTTAACGACCCTATCCTTTTCATCACCAAATTTGCTAGAACGGAACCATAGAGCGCCATCCTTTTCATAGACGCAGTCGTGATCCAACAAACGCTGCAACGCCTTATCTACCACCTTCGAATCGACTAAAGAGCGTTCGGAAAACCATTCATCATAAACAACGCCAAATTCTCCCAAGTCCTGCTTTATATCTTCAATGATTTTGTTAAGGCCAAAGTCAAAAATAACCCGGTAATCCTTCTCCCCCAACAAAGCTTTCGCTTTATTGATCAAATCATCTATATGCGCTTCTTTATCACCCTCTGGATTTTCAGAGACCTCATCAGCACATACACCTTTTATGATTTCAACAAATAACCGACTAAAATCAGCGCCATAAATCGCAAAAAGATCAGCCGCAATATCAACGACATATTGACCCTTGTAGCCATTCGATGGAAAAACGATAGAATCACCGCAGTGCTCGAGATAACGCAGCCAAACACTAGTAGCAAGAATATCCATTTGCCGACCAGCATCGTTAACGTAATACTCTTTGGAAACATCATAGCCAACTTCTGCAAGCAAATTCGCGACAACGGCACCATGCGCTGCACCTCGCCCATGTCCTACATGCAGTGGGCCTGTAGGATTTGCAGAAACAAATTCAACTTGCACTTTCTCCTTATTACCCAGCAGACTACTGCCAAACCTGGACTTCTGCTCAACAACCTCATGAACAACATTGAGCAATGCCTGCGTGGTCAGATAAAAATTTATAAACCCTGGTCCCGCTAATTCTGTTTTTTCGATATATTTTGAGCTTGGTAACATGCGCACAAAGTCTTGCGCAAGCTTGCGCGGGTTTTGCTTTACCGTCTTCGCTAAACGCATCGCGATATTACATGAGAAATCACCATGCCTTGCATCCTTGGTACGATCGACAACAATATCCAAGACCAAATTATCAGGAAGATCCCCAGACTTTTGCAATTGCTGAATAGACAGTTTTATTAAATCAGATATATGCGACTTCAAACGATAATGTCCTAGATGTGTAATAAATAAGGGGCCTGGATTTTACCGTGCCCAGGGTGAAAAAACGAGCGCCAGACGGTGCCCACAACAAAGAAAATCTAACCAGAATTATTTGGTCTTTTTTCCCCCTTGCTCCTTTCCACAAGGTTTTTGATATTATTTCGATGCCGCCAAACCAATAACACTGCAATCACTATATTCATAGTTATTAGTGCATTAGAGCCTGTTATGTACCACATCAGCATAGGTGAGAATAGCGCTGCAATTAATGCAGAGACTGCCGAGATCTTGGTAAGAGCCACCACCAGCAACCAAACCAAGAATACCGATAAACCTACTGGCCATGAAATAGCGAGCAAAACCCCAGCGGCCGTCGCCACACCCTTACCCCCTTTAAACCCAAAAAAGACAGGATAAAGATGCCCGAGAAAAGCAGCCAAGCCAATGGCGGCTAATATTTCTTCAGAAACCCCTAAAGCTAGGCCGATAAGCACGGGAATAAGCCCTTTCACGCAATCACCTGCTAAGGTAAATGCCGCTGCTTTTTTCCCCCCTACGCGCAACACGTTAGTAGCCCCAGGATTTTTTGAACCTACGGTTCTTGGATCCTCTAAATGCATGAGCTTAGCGACAATAACCGCTGTCGATACAGAGCCAAACAAATATGCAATAATAATTAAACCAAAATCCATCAATACCTACCGCCTTTTGCAAACACCAGAGGCATTCAAAATACCCCTTCCGACTAAGCAAATCACTTGAAAATTATCCTAAATTCTGCAGTTAACCGCCATGCAGTATCTTTATATTGTTGATTATCCTAGAATCCACAGCTGGACGAGTTGTAGCGAGGTTCACCCTACGAATGAACTGCACAGCAGTTAGAAAAGTCAAAGATTTCAAAATGTTACCTTTATCGCTAAGCAATCAACTGCGGAACCTAGGATTATAGTGATAGTTTTCTTCGAAGTCGCGTTAATCCTCGTTAAATCAACTGCTGAACCTGGGAGGCTGTCTGGGAACAGACTAACCTACTGCGGACAAGACTATCTGAGATAAACTACGATTTTTTAAGATGCTGCTTTACCAGACGTATGTGATAGAATTCATCCTACTTTTTATCATTGTTAAGAGTTTGAATCTATTTAATATTTTTACAATCAGCACTTTGCTAGCAGCTTTTCTCACCGATCAATCAAGGCATAAAAATGGATATAATTTACCTTTCCCAATTAAAGATAGAAACTATTATTGGAATTTACGACTGGGAACGCAAAATCAAACAACTGGTGTGCATTGACCTAGAAATGGGCACAAACATTCAAAAAGCAGCGACCACTGACAGCATCCAAGACACATTAGACTATAAAGCGGTCGCCAAAAGAATCATCAGCTTTGTTGAAGCGAGTGAGTTTCAACTGGTAGAAAGCATGGCAGAAAAAATCACACAAATAGTGATGCAAGAATTCCAGGTCCCCTGGGTCAAACTAAGACTCGCAAAACCTGGCGCAATAACCGGCTCACAAGATGTCGGAATATTAATAGAGAGAGGCAACAAAACCTAGTGACCAAAGTATTTGTAAGCCTAGGCAGCAATATTAATCCCCAAAAACACGTTCGCAATGGCTTAAATGAATTAGAGAAACACTTTGCATCTCTCATTATTTCACCGGTGTATGAGAGTATTGCCATAGGTTTTGAAGGTGATAATTTTATAAACCTGGTCGCTAAATTTGATACTGTTCTCGACATTCATCAAGTATCAAACATTCTCACAGATATTGAAGATCAAAATGGGAGAACACGAGATAATATTAAATTTAGCGCGAGAACCTTAGATATTGACTTACTGCTTTATGGTCAGCTATCGCTGAAAGAAAAGAAAATCAACCTACCCAGGCCTGAGATTTACCACAATGCCTTTGTACTAAAGCCTCTTGCGGATATTGCGGAAAACCTCATTGATATTCATACGGGCAAAACCTATGGCCAGCTATGGAATGAATTCAATCAATCCTCACAACAACTTTGGCAAATAAATTTATAGAACACCCTATTGAACTTTCTTAACACCATTCGGTGTTCCCAGAATAAGCACATCGGCAGGGCGACTTGCAAATAAACCTACGGTAACAACTCCCGTTATTTGATTCAATGTCGACTCCATTGCTGGCGGATCAAGAATCTCAAGATTACGGATATCCAAAATTTGATTCCCATTATCGGTAACAAACCCTTCACGATAAACAGGCTGTCCACCTAGCTTCACTATTTCTCGTGCCACATAACTTCTCGCCATAGGTATAACTTCAATCGGTAATGGAAATTGACCTAACAGATCCACAACCTTAGATTCATCAGCAATGCATACAAATTTTCGCGCAACAGCCGCAATTATTTTCTCTCTTGTGAGTGCTCCACCCCCACCTTTGATTAAATGTAAATGCTTGGTAGATTCATCAGCACCATCCACATATACTTCAAGATCAATCACATTATTCAGATCAAATACTTCAATCCCATGAGATTTCAATAGATGAGTAGATGCCTCAGAGCTAGATACCACACCATCGATCTTATGCTTTACCGTGGCCAAGGCATCAATAAAAAAATTAACCGTTGACCCTGTGCCCACGCCAATAATGCCTCCCGTTGGCACATACTCTAGCGCTGCTTCGGCGGCTTGGCGCTTTAATTCGTTTTGTAACATATGTTCTCCTTACTTAGAACTTAGATCAAGCAATACTCATATAGATTTTATCCGCAACAGAATACATTGGTATTTCCTGAGATTAAAGCTCTTATTAAAAAACAAAAAACTTCTTAAAGCCCAATCAATTAGTTACCAAGGCTCCGATATTTGATAACTTACGCCTTATGAGCATTAACTACTTAGATAAAATATTACAAGCCAAGGTTTACGATGTTGCTAACAAAACTCCCTTGGAATTGGCAACCAAGCTATCCCAACGGCTAAACAATCAGATTTGGTTGAAACGCGAGGATCTACAGCCTGTTTTTTCATTCAAACTCAGAGGTGCTTACAATAAGATCATTCAGCTTTCAAAAAAAGACCGACAAAAAGGCATTATAGCCGCATCGGCAGGCAATCATGCGCAAGGCGTTGCATTAGCGGCGCAAAAAATAGGAATCCCCGCATTGATCGTCATGCCCAAAACCACCCCTGGCATTAAAGTGGAAGCAGTAAAGTATCTTGGTGCCAAAATCATATTGCACGGTAATTCATACGACGATGCATTCGACCACGCAAAAAATATTGAACGATCTGATGGATTAACTTTTATACATCCCTATGATGATCTTGATGTCATTGCTGGACAAGGCACTGTAGCAATGGAAATGATGCAACAACGAGCACAGGGCTTTGACGCGATTTTTGTTCCGGTCGGAGGCGGAGGACTCATTGCTGGAATCGCAGCTTATATTAAAGCACTTGCTCCACAGATAAAAATTATTGGGGTAGAAGCGGATGATTCTGCTTGCCTGAAAGTCGCTCTTGACCACCAAGAGCGAGTCGTACTTGAACAAGTCGGCATATTTGCAGACGGGGTTGCTGTCAAACAAATTGGCAAAGAACCTTTTAACATTGTGCGCGACAAGATTGATGACATGGTACTTGTCACATCTGACGAAATATGCGCATCTATTAAAGATATATTCGATGAAACACGGTCAATCACTGAGCCTGCTGGCGCACTTGCTGTGGCAGGTATTAAAAAGTATGTCGAGCAAAATCAGATAAACAAGCAAACGTTTGCCGCAATAGTAAGCGGCGCAAACATGAATTTTGATCGACTGCGACATGTCGCGGAACGCGCCGAATTAGGCAAACAAAGAGAAGCCTTGCTTGCCGTATCAGTGGATGAAAAACCTGGGAGCTTTCATCGCTTCTGCCATGTCATCGGTCAACGCGGAATCACGGAGTTCAATTATCGTTATGCCGATCCTAAGGTCGCTCACGTTTTTGCAGGAATCCAATTAAGAGAAGGCAATAAAGAAAAAGAAACGCTTATCGCCAAACTAGAAGATCACAACTATCAGGTTCTTGATATATCGGATGATGACGTTGCTAAGTTACACATTCGTTATATGGTGGGCGGACATGCGCCTGGCCTAACCGACGAAATTATTTATCGGTTTGAGTTTCCAGAACGCCCAGGAGCATTATTGCTATTTCTCACTAAAATAGGACAACGTTGGAATATCAGCATGTTTCATTATCGAAATCATGGCGCTGATTTTGGTAGGATTCTGGTTGGCATACAAGTACCATCAAACGAAAAAACAGAATTTGATCGTTTTTTAGAAGAATTAGCTTATCAATATTGGGATGAAACCGAGAATCCTGTTTACAAACTATTTTTAGGGTAAATCTAGGAGCCTGTCCGAGTAGAAATCGTAGCGAGGGAAAACCATTTTGAGTCAGATTTTTCGACTCAATAAGGTGAATATTGAGCATATTTAACGAATTTAATCGGAAAATCTGGCCAAAATAGATTGGCCGCAGTATAGGTCAGTCTGTTCTCGAACAGCCTCCTAGGCAAAAGTAGATGCTCGGCTAAAGGGGTTTGAATATCCTGCAGCCGATACCGTTGCACGCAATACCTGCTGCTTTTCTTTTTTGTCCTCACCTTCTTCTAGCCAGTTTATTAACGGCTGCCAGTCTTGTTTAGACTGCGCAACAAATGGCGAATCATGCTCTAGTATGCTGATTCCACTTTCTGCAGCATGTGCATAATTTTCGTTTTGATTAAGGACCGCTATAAACTCAAAATCTAAATTATTAAAAATTCTTTGCAGTGCAAAAAACGACGGGCTGTTCTGATTGGCCCTATTCGCAACAAGACCAATGACCGCTTCAGTGGGTGAAATCCTAAATAATTTTTCTAGCTCCTGAATAAACATAGCAGTTGCTCTTATATCTATCGCAGACTGTTGAACAGGAATTAAAATCTTATCAACATTTTTCATAATCGCTGAATGACGCTGCAAATCAATGCCAGCGGGCGTATCAATGATTATTCGCTTTGTTTCCGGTGGGATACGCATTTGCCATGACCGAGTACTACCAGACTGGCTGCGAAAGGGGGAAATCCCATGAATGGCAGGTTTTGAATAAGGTCTCTGCTTTAACCACTCAATGCTTGAAGCTTGCGGATCAAAATCCTTAAGAACTACTGGCAAGCCGATTGATGCATAATACCCTGCCAAATTCGTAACAATCGTTGTCTTGCCACAACCACCTTTAGAATTAAGAACCATTATTGTTCGCATGATAACTCCCTTTATCTAAATTCCGTCCAATAATGCAGCGCACATGTAGATTTCCATAAATTGCACCGCTAATACAGGTACGCTGCCCTGTTATAACGACACAATAAAGCCGAGACTTTAATGAAAATCATAACCACTTCTTAGGGGGATCCATCCACTCAGTATTCATAGAATAGCAAATACATTTACATGTGTTGAGCCTCGGAGCTTGTCCGAGAATAGAAATCGTAGCGAGGGAAAGTTATTTAGAACCCGTTTTTTCGAATAAATGCAGCGAACAGTGGGATTTATTTAACGAATTTATTCGGAAAAAGGGGCCGAAATAGATTTTCCGCAGTAGGCCATTCTGTTCTAGGACAGGCTCCTAGATTATTCTTCAAGAACCGATTGAGCATAATTTAGCGGGATCTTTAGTACTGTTTCTTGCTGCTTACTATTTCGGATATAAAGATTTAATATATCTTTTTGAGGGTCACGCACTGGCAATGCCGTTCGATACACACCCATATTGCCATCTTCAATGGCTTGCTTCCACTGACCGGTTTCACCTAAACGTAATTTCACCAGTAAATCCCAGGCCGGTTTGCGCCCTTCTCTGTTAGCCACCACAAGAAATTCAACCATCCCAATTCGCGGAACTGGCGGTCTCGTTTCCACTCTAAAAGAGAGCCCTTCCCATTCCTGCGTAGGTGATGTTGGCACGTTTCCTGTGCACGATGAAATCATTAACACTAGCACAGCAATACAAATTTTATACATTAGGAGTCACTCGCATTTGAAATTAGGTAAGCTAACAATTCCTTTTTGTCATTCTCAGGAATCGCGTCAAGTGAATTCATAATTCGATGATTATTCATTCGATAGATAACATTTGTCCATTCCGATGACTTGTGCTCCACAGGCTTAGGTGGCGCATGACAATCATTGCAATATTTCATCAACATTGGATGATTATTCGCCTTCAATATGGATAACTCTTCTTCCGCTGGCTTCCCCATATCTGAGCACGCTGAAATTAAACCTGTCAATGCAACGAATAACAACAGAAAAATGCTATTTCTTTGCACTATTTTCTGCTTCTTTCTTTTGCTTCAGTTTTTTTTCTTTTTTTTCTGCTAACTGATGACGCAGATCAACAAAGTAATAAATGATAAAACTCATAAAAACAACCCAAGCTACGCCTGCCGGAATACCCCAATCAAACCAGGGCCGCTCATAGCCCGGTCTATTTCCCCAGAAAGGAAACGTAAGACCCACCGCGACAAGTAATAACACCACAAATATCGCAATAAACCAGTACGGGATAATGACGTTATTTTCCGCCATGTCTTCGACCATTTCCCAGTCTTCAAGGCCTCTTCTATCTTTGCGCTCTGCATCGGATTTATATCCAAAATTATCGTCTCTAGACTCGCCCCATTTGGCCTCCTCGGTTGAGTCTGGATTTACGGTATCTCTTTTAGCGGGCATATACTTAACCTCGTGTCACTACGTGATTTAAACGTACAAAATTTTTCCAACCATCGTCGGATTCCGCCCTTACGATGAAACTATATACACCGGGTGCCAATCCCGCACTTAAGTGTAAAAACAAATCTTTGCGGCCAACGGTATCAAAGTTCATACTTTGCTCACTCAAGGTGTAATCACCTTCCCGCAGACCTTCGATAGTAAGCGTCACTGTGCTTGGCTCAAAAAGCTTATTGGCAATATTAATACGATATTCCGTAATTTGCTTCCCTTGATGAACTTCAGATTGATAAACCGCCAAGTTATGCGCATCGTAGGTAAACAAACCATAAACAAAAATACCCATTCCAATAAACCACACGGGTAAAACCCACATAAGTCTTTGTTTTGCACTCGGTAAAGGTCTCATCTGTCGATGACTCTCTGATAAAGTCTCTCTATCGCCCATTTTGAAACTCAATAAACCCTTTTTATTTTCCTTGGTGTGCATGGTATCGCAAGCAGTAACACAAGCACCGCAGTTAGTACAACTATCAAAAGTGGTTGTATTTCTCGGGTCGATTTGAACCATACACTTACTGACGCAATAAGAGCATTTCTCACATTCCGACGAGCGAGCCGAATCATAATGAATATGTAAGGTATCTTTGGTTTTGAATAGAAACTGCCAAATTCGATAGATGCACATATAACGACAGAGAAAATGCCTTACAACGGCTAAATTCACAAAAACAATAAAGGCAAATACCATGTAAATCCAACGTAGGGAGAACGCCGTTTCAGATTGATCCTGGAAGGAGATTAAACCCCATAGTTGCCCAGGTTCGATGAAATATAACAGGGGAACTAAAGCAGCTACAAACGATAAGCCAAGAAGTTTAGTTCCTAATAGGAACCAATTAATCGCTTTGTTTTTATGCCCCGCCACCTTAGTTTTAGTCTGACTTTCCCAGTCAATGACCGCGCGTTTACCCAATAATTTAAAGGTGAACTTATCCGCTAACGACGAAAAAGTATTTTGCGGACATAGCCACCCACAAAATGCGGTGCCAACGGTAGAATACAGCATAATAAATGTACATGCTAAGGCTAACCATAAACCAAATACTAATGAAAAATCGGCAAACCAGACTTGACGCCCAAGCACAACAAACCCAGATGAAACATCAATTCTAAATATCCCCGTAAGCGGAATTAACAATAACAGGACAATCATCCCAAATTGAGAGCCCTGACGCACCCAATCTAGAGAGCTTCTATTGAGCCCGGCATCGGTGACTACTGCTATCTTACTGAGTGCTTCGTTTGCTTTCATAGTGACCGATTCTAACACGCCAATAGGCTGAATTCACTGAAAAACGTTTAATTCGAACTAGGAACTTATCCGCGAACAGTATACGTAACGATCGCAGTTCTCGGACAAACCCTAGTATGCACTGAAAATCCAAGCAAAGATTAAATTAACTTTAACTTTTGGAAGAAACAAAGTACTTGTATTTAAATATTTAATTCGCTATATTCGGTAAACGCATATGAGTTTATGTCGTTAAACAAAAACAATCTGGGGGATTGAATAATGGTTGATAACATAGGAATTAATATCCTTATTCCATTGGCAGTATTTGGCTTCATCATAGTTGGTTCATTGATGATGGCAGGCGCTGCACTTAAGGATACGCTTGAGCGTCGTAAATAAACGCTACCAGGAATCAATAAAAAAACCCGGCAAGCCGGGTTTTTTTATGCTCAGAATAAACGGCATTTGTTTATAATGGCGGATTAATTTCCTTATATAGACTCCTATAATATTTGACCTGCTCCAGATCTCCCTCCGCTTCAGCTATCTCCCATAAATCTTTAATCGCAAAATAGTGATCCGATCTAATTCTAAGGATTTCTTCTAAAGCTTGCTTTGCTGAGAAGCCATGCTCCTGCGCTTGATTCTTCGATGTGTACATTTGATCCGCTAAACCAAAACCTAACCAACGATCTTTATTGTTATACGCATAACCTTCTCTTAACTTTTGCAGCGCTTTATTTGGATCACCTTGCAGCGAAAACATCATGCTCTCAGCCCACAAATCAGTTCCTTTATACGCATTGCCAAACTGTACAAGCTCATCATTTGGAATTGAAAATATACCAGCAACCAGGTTTTCTGCTTGACGCATCGATAACACATATAAAAAAGTTTCTAATAAATTAAATCTGCCTTCATATTTTGCTTGCGGCAAAAGAAACTCTAATTTGGGAGACCACTCTGACTGTATCGCCGCAACTCTTACATCCTCTATGTCGCCGATATAACGGCTCATCCAAGTCCAAACTCCCTCATTACCCGTTTTCTCCATAGTCGCCGGATCATCATACGAAACAAAATGTGACCGCATCGAAGCATAGAAGTCTGGTTTTTCAAGCGACCCCACTAGCGCCAGCCTAAAACCATCCAAAAATATCGCCGAATGCGGAAATGAGCCTTTAAAAGTACTTAAAACAATTTTCAGAGATTGAATATCATATTGATTTAAAGCGATCCACTGCACAAAAAGTCCGCGCTGATTCAAGATTCTAGCGACTCGCGCAAAGTGCTCACTGGACAATAACGCTCCCCTACCCACGAGATCTGGATGAAATAAATCCCCTATCACTACATCGTAACTGCGCTTTGTTAACTTAATATACCGCCTAACATCGTCTCTAACGATATCAATTTTATTACTAACATCCAGATTAACCTTGGCAAAATAACTACCGGCAGACTCGATCGCCCCTGCAGATAATTCTACAGCTGTAATACTTACCTCAGGGAATGCTAACGCTCCCGACGCAGTAATTCCCGTACCTAAACCCAAAAACAATACCTCTTTTGGGTCGTGATGTAACAGCAAAGATAATCTCGCTTGATTTTTCTGAACAGTAACTGCAGTAGGCTCAGTTGAAGCATCCATCCGCTGAAGATCAGAAAGCAACAAACGTTCACCCGATGGCTTATCAACAACACTCGTTAAAGAAACTGCATCTTCATAATAAAAAACATCTTTGGAATTTTTAAATGCCTCAGGAAGCAGACTTGAAACAGCAGGAAAGCCGAGAAACAATAAACCAATGAGCGAAATTGAAACTGCAGATAGCTGATAGGACCTCGAAGGAGCCCAAGCCAAACCGGTAAAAACCACGACCAATATAGAAATGTATATAATGGATACCGAACCAAACACCGGCAATAAAACAAAAGCAGCCAGCAATGCACCGATGGCGCCACCCAGTGAATTTGCGCCATATAAAAGCACCGCATCCTCAGCGCTACCTGAGAGACTTTGAAGCAAAACCGGAAACCACATTCCGAATAGAAACGTAACGGGAAAAAACACTACAAACAACACAAAAAATTGATTAATAATGGCTTCATTAAAACTTTGAAAGTCGCTTAATTCAGCCCACGAAGATACAAATGGCAGCAATAAGATAGATAACAGACCAAAAACCGCAATTAACAACGGAATTACTGCTAGCAATACCTTTCGCTGAAAAAACCGATGGGCAAAAGCACCTATACCTATGCCTAATAGAAAAATAGCCAAAAGCATGGCTAAAACATATTCAGTTCTTAATAACACCATTCCATAAAGCCGAACCCATGCTATTTGCAACATCAAAGCTGCCATCCCTATCAACCCATAAGCAATTAATGAGGTCTTACTAACAGAGTTTGGTTTTTTGCAGACTACTTTTGATTTACCTAGCTGATCTAAAAAAAAGGACAACACAAAACATAATATTGCGATAAACAAACCTAATATTGCCACCAGACGAGAAGAAACTATCCAGCCAAACACAGGCAATAGATAAATTGGCGTAATTGAACCAACGACCCCGCCTATTGTATTAATTCCATAAATTTGCCCAACTGTAATTTTGTATGGCTTTAACACATCAAGTAACAACGCAAAGGTTGCGCCCATCGCAACAGCAGGAATGAAAAGGAGAATAAAACATGCGACTGATTCCAAGAAAAGAAAGGAACTCCAACTATTTTGTTCCGTATTCAAATAAATGAAACCTTCAATTTCCGGAACAAATTTTGGTAGCAAAAAAGCAAAGATAGCAATAAAGGCTTCCAATAATGCGAACAGCCTTAACGGAGAAATATTGAGCCGGACAAAATAAGCCCCAAGAAACCCGCCAGCGCCTAGTCCGGCCATAAATGCGGCAACTGTAATGGCTACACCAAAAATGTTTACCCCAAATATAAGCGATAGCATACGAACCCATAATATTTCGTAGGCTAGAGAAGTAAATCCAGTTAGAAAATATGCAGTTGCTATTAAGAGAGCAATGAAGGGAAGTGTCGACTTAGTTGAAACTTGATTGCCTATAGTCGTTTCAGTCATATAATAAAATTAATATGGATAAAACCAAACAACCGCAGTGACCGCATGCGCCACTGTTAGAAATACCGAAACACCGGCAAATATCATATGAGGAACAAATACATTTTTTCCATAAATCCCGAGAGCCAGGCCAAATGCAGATGTTGCAAAAATGAATACCAACAAAATAATTCCCATGATAAACAATATTTCATGCCTACCTTGATTGAGCTCACTCTCCTCTTGCACATTAGTTTCTACACTTTTGAAAGGCGCCATCACAGCCGCACCACTCGATTCGGTTGAAAAACTACTCATTGGAAAAGCAAGCAAAAGCAGTAAGAGACCAATTAAATGGACCTTAGTCATTTTTAGCATTTGTATAACCTGTTATTTAGTTTTTTTTGAGGTATTGTCTTTTTTAAACGCAAAGCGCCAATACAATATTGCCATTAATACCGGAGCCGCAAGCACCATTGGCAATAAAAAGATAAAAATTGCCCAAGGTGTTTCTATCGTGACGTGCAGCCATCTATAACTATCTGTTGCATCAGCAAAAGCAGACGATGAAAATAAAAGACTACAAACTACAGAATAAATGATTAAAAAATTCTTGCTCATAATTATACCAACTGGTTAGTGATCTACATCTTTAACGGTGCGAAACCCATAAAAATCAGATGCAAAATTAGGCCATGAAAAGTTGCGATGATAGGACGAAGTTGAAAAAGGATCTCCTTTCCACGACCCACCCCTCATTACTTTATATCTTTCTTCAGTTTCCATAAAGTCTAACATTTTTAAATTTCGTTCTTTTGAATCTTTAGGGATAATGGGAACTTTTGCCTTGAACAGAGACTCAGATGCCTCGCTACCCTTGTATGGATAAAAATCATCCTCGACCCATTCACTCACATTTCCTGCCATATCCATTACCCCGTATGGGCTAGCACCCTGAGGATAAGTCGTTACATCCGTAGTAGACCCAACATGATAGTAGGTATTTAGGCGCTTAGGATCCATTTTATTCCCCCAAGGCCAGCGTCTAGCATCTTCACCCCTGGCTGCCTTTTCCCACTCAACCTCTGATGGAAGTCGCTTACCCGCCCATTCTGCATACGCTCTAGCATCAAACCATGAAACCAATACAACCGGGTGCATTTTCAAACCCAAAGGTATTTTTCCAGATTCCCAGTGTAATGGCGGCCGATAGTCAGTGGCTGCAATGAATCTCGCATATTGAGCATTGGTTACCGGATATTTATCAATTTCATAAGCTGCAACATTCACGATATGCGCTGGCTTGTTCTGCGAGTCAGCTTTTCTATCATCGGTACCCAAACTATACTCACCAGCGGGAATGAGTATTCTGGTATCAAGTTCATTCCAAACTTCTTCGGTCAATAATGCATTAGCCTCATCAACAGAATAAGTTACCTTAGGGATCGCTCTGTCCTCTTGAGCTTGGTTTCGATATAAGTCTTCTCCCGCCGCTCTAAGATGATCATTTAATTCAGAGAGGTCATACGCTGCAAGATCGCGCATTTGGGTCATTCGGTTTAAACCCAACTCCAGAACATGGATGGTGCCCATAACGAGCGCAATTACGATACAAGACACAAAAGTAGCGCCTAGAATTTTTTTCCTGAATAATATCTGATCAGATGAAACTTTAGTTCTTTTCAAAGCTGGGACTTGCATTACAGAACCTCATAAACTTTCTTTGTTAATATCAGCTGCGGATTCAGGTTTCTTGCTTTCCACTTTATTTTGATAACGAATGTGTCTATCAGACTTTGAACTTCGGCCATACGTTTTTTTGATAACATACTCGCCGACTATTCCACCACCTGCGCAAGCTTCCACACAAACAATAACAATCAAAATCCAGTAGCCAATTGGCAGCACTGAAACACCTTCAGCTAAAAACCGAGTGTCATACGAAATAATATACTCGGGTATCAAAATCAATAGGGGGGGAAAATTGGCCAGCATTTTTCCGCCTAAGCCATAAATAGCAGATACAAGCATCCCAGCGATAAACGGAACGACTATGATTGTTACAATCCACATTGGCCGGAAAGTATGTAAAAGCCCGTAATATAGCTCCAAATTTACGCCAGTTAGCATCTTGCCAAAATAGAAAACAACTGCGCCTGCAAAGACAGCAAATAACGCCCATCCTACATCGAGTATTTTTATTTTACGGGATAGGTTCTGAATCATCGGTATAATCATTTCCAGTTAATTTTTCATAACGTTTTTTTGTGGCATCTTGTAAATACCAATCCTTAACCTTTAACGTTGCAAGGTATTTAGCTAAAGTTTGACGCTCATCCACACTCAAGTGCGCATAGGAAGGCATACGATATTTTGGCTTCAACCTCGAGGGCAAAATATCTTGCGGAACCTCCGATGACAAATAATTAAACAGCCAAGCTTCATCTCTAAACTCTCCAACACCATCAATAGCAGGCGCGGGTACAGCTTGATTCAGATCCCTGGTTCCCCATATAAAATGGCATTCTCTGCAATGAAGAGTTCGGAGAATATTTCCTGCTTTATTAGCTAGTTCTGGGCTAGCATTTGAAACAAATGGTATATCCATTTCTTCTTCAGCTACATCTTCTTTATTACCAAACTTCAAGCCTGCAATTATTGCAACACTTAAAATCATCGCTACAGCGATACCTTTTTCACCGGTTCTCATTTTTTACGTGCTTTCGCCTCAAGCTTCTCTCTTAGAACATCCTTGCGTTTTTGCTCTTGTTCTTTTTGTATTTTAAGCATGTATTCGTATTCTTCAGGTTCCATTTTATCTTTGTCTTTTTCATCAAAGACAACATATTTTATATCTTCATCAAACTGTTCGTTTTTAGCCGCCCAGCGCAAAGCGATACCTGCACCAACTAATATTAGCGCAGCAACCACCAACCATAAATATATAGTCCATCCATCGGGTAGATTTTGAAAAAAATCAGCCATACATAATTCCTCTAAATCAAGTAACCTTCAATTAACTGTACATAACCCATAATTACCGCTAAAAATAGTCCAATAATTATCGCGCCAAACATAACTTTTTCACCCGTTTTTAGTTTCTTGTCATCACCCTTTGGCATATATAGATAAATTATAAATCCAAATACAAGTAACGAAAGAACTAAAAAGAAAAAAATATAATTACTGAATACCTGTGAACGCAGACCTTCAATACTCATATCTACGCCAAACACAATATTATTATCAGAAACACTCTCAACGACAAATGTCGGCAGCCAATCAAAAACTAATATCTGGCTCATGATGGAGAAAACTAAACTACTAAAAACTTCCATCTAATGCACCTTTTATTTAATTATAAATATCAATATTTAAGTGAGACTTAGAGTCATTAAATTAAAGAAAGTTTCGTTTAATAACCCCTGCTAAAAGAAAAGCCGCTCCATTAAGGAGCGGCTTTATTTCTTGCAAAGCACTGACTAAAAACGTATTTAATTAATTAAATACATCGTCGTCATTGCCCGCTTCTTCTGAATGGCGCTTCCAATGAGCATCTACTAGGAATATCCCATACAAAGTAGGACAAAGAATAGCGAACGCTATCATGCCAGCAAATACACCTGGCGCATAATCATAATCAATCATTTGTATGACTCCTTATATTCTACCAATGTCAGGCTTTCTCGTAAAATGAGGTAGCTGCTTAATAACAATAATCATTGTTATTATGAAATAAGTCACATAAAAAACATCAATCGTGTAACCCTTATCCCACCATGGCTGCAAACGTTCACGAACCAGTTTTCCACCTATTTCAACATAGTTGCCTTCGAAATTAGCAAGAACGATTCTATCACCGATTACGTTATACCAACTTAAAGGGTATAAGCCACCATTTTGAATTTCACGAATACCAGGCGCGATATTTAGAAGATCATCCCAAGTAATTGGATGTCTCTCCAAAGCACCCTGCAGACGACTATCAGCGCCACTATAAACCAAATTATAGAGATACTCGATTTTCTTCTCCGGATCAGCGATTTGCTGTACTTCAGGCGAATTCATATTCGCAACAAATTCCTTGAAGTTGTCAGCAGTAGGCCGCTGCCCCCAGATAGGCATGGTTATCATGAACGCCGTAAGTATTATCAACGCCATGATTAAAACTAAAGGCATCGGAAGACGATTATTGCCTTCACTTAACCCACCATGTTTTTCTTTTTCCCAATGCTCTATCATTTCTTTCTGTTCTTTATCATCAGAAAGGCAGTATAGAGGCTGATCAAATTTCCAACCCATAATTAAATCCCCCGTTATCTCAAGCTCGTCATAATCCAATCTACCAATGCACGAACCTGTGAATCAGCTGCAGGCTCAGGCACATCAGGCGGATAAATTGAATCACCTTTAAGGTACGTCATATACTCAGCTCGCCACTTAGGAAAGTCAATTGATGCACCGCTAGCATCGCGAGCATCCGAAGGACCTTTACCAATTGGCGCCCAAAGATAATCAAACCTAGGCATGATTGAGTTAGGCTGAACTAAACGCGGATTAAAAAAGTGCATATACATCCATTCACGCGATGAATTACGTGAAGCTACGTGCAAAATATCCGGTGCTTTACGATCTGAACCGAAAGCGGTAGGCATTTCACCATTGAAGTCACCAAGATATGGCGGAGTACCAAAATACTGCCAATCTTGGGTTTCTTCTGGTAGCAATGTATGACACCACCAGCAACCCTCTGTGATATAGATGGTTTTACCTGCTCCAACAAATCGCTTAGCATCATCACCAACCGAACTTAGAACCTTATCTACCGTCCATCCACGTACTGCCGTTGCATTCTCCACATAATCCAACTCTTCACCGTTGAACTCACCTTTAACAATGGTGAACACTATACCGTCACCCGGTTTAGCATCGTTAATTTTGCCAACATTGACACTTAACTCTTCAACCCCTAAACCAAGCTGATCAGTATGATTAATACCAGGCGAAAATGGAGTACCAGGCTTGTATACATAAGCTCTTATTGGCGGATCAATTGCAGCGCCCGTTGAAGGATCTTTGTCTAAAATTACAGTTACTGGCTTACCATCACCTCGCACCAAAGGATCTTCATAACTAAATCCTATAAGACGACCAGCAGAAAGCTGTTTATCCAAGCCAACCCAAGTAGAAACACCTGAACGGAAGTCAAAACTTGGGAAGAACAGTGTAATACTCATTGAAAAGCCCATCATCAAACCGATGCCGGCTGAACCAAATTTATGTTGTCTAAAACCCACTTGTCACTCCTCCCTAGAAGCAATCGTTAATCCTGAGGGAAAAAATCGGAACTCCCTCAGGATCTCAAATGCTGCTATTTCAAATTTACGATTACCGCTCGTAAGCCATTTCATGCGCATAACGACCATCAGGTATGATAGTACCTTCACGGGCTGTCATCCACATGTTGTATAACCAAATTGTGTTACCGGTAAATACCATAGTTCCACCAATCCAACGTGCAATCATATATGGATGCTCAGCAATAACCACATCAATATATGGAACTTCGTAGATTTTACCAGCGCCTTGAATGAGTCCGGCGATAGTCATGGATATCCAGTAAATACAGAAACCTACAATTACAAACCAATAATGCAGATTTGCCAAGGCTAATGAATAGAGTTTACGGCGTAACATTGCTTGTAAACCGAAGTAAACTGCAGCAATCTCTAGGAATGTAGACATTCCTAACAACGCTAAATGCGCATGCGCAACAATCCAACCAGTACCATGTACGTACCAGTTAATAGCGCGAGTTTGCTGGAAGCCACCTTGCATATTCAATGGAATCGCAAGCAAAACACCTGTTACGGAGAATTTGATTTCTACATTCTCTACAAACAAGCTCCACTTACCTTTCATTGTTAACAATATGTTAGCAATAAAAGCCACTGCCGGGATAAGAATCAAAACACCTTCTACTGAAGCAAAAGACTTCAACCATTCAGGCAGCGGAGCCGACATCAAATGATGAGAAGCGGGTGTTGAGTAGAAAGCGATGATTGACCAAAAATGCAAATGACCAATTCTATGCGAATAAAGGGGATTCCCCGTTATTTTTGGAATTGTATAATAAGCAATAGCCGCTGCAACCGGCGTGATCCATAGACCAAGCAAGTTATGTGCGTGCCAGAAAGTCAAATAAGCTTCTGTTAAACCAGTCAGGTTAAAGAGCTCGGGTGATTGACCAATAGTTACTGTGATTATGGTCAAAAATATCATCGAGCCAAAAAACCAGTTCGTGATGTATATGCCCTGGGTTTTACGATGAGCAATTGTCATCCAAACATTAATACCCAATGGAAGTAAAACACCAAAAATAACGACTAAATCGATAGGCCAAATCAAGTCACTGTATTCACGACCTGAAGTAATCCCCATCCATAACAATAGAAGCCCTAGACTTAAACCAATGTTCCATAGAAACACATTCCATAAGCCTAATTTTTCTGACCATAACTTGGTATTACCCAGTGATGGCGTCATGTACATCATCGTCATGGCAAAAGCCATAGAAATCCAACCAAGAATTACCGCAAGCACATGCACTTGACGCATATGGCCAAACGCAAATAACTCCGTACCAGTAACCCAGTCAGGAAACGCAAGTTTTGCAGCGTTAAACGAGCCTAAACCCGTTCCTACTACAAACCAGAAAATAGATGAATAACCAAAGAATATGGTTGCCGACCCAACCGGTATGTCCTCATTCTTTGCAAATAATAATTTTAGCAGCATTTAAACAGTCCTCCCAATTAATAAACCCTGATAATCAAATACAAGATCACTCTTGCATTTTATTAAAAAGGTACCAGGACAACCACATACTTGAAAAAGCAAGCAGAATCCCACAAGCGCCCGCAAATGTAGCCATGCCAAACCTCCTAATTTAATTACCAACCAGTGTTATCGCGTTGAGACTCGATTTCACCATGTTTTTTCATTGCTAGACCAAAGATGATCGCGAAAGCAAGCCCAAAAGCAAGCATCATGACATCTACGAAACCCGAGAAAGTTGATGGATTATAAGCTTCTCCATACCAACCGCCCCAGCTTTCATACGGCCCTCTACCAACCGCACACATAACCGCGGCACCAAACACACTTCCATTCCCCATACCGGTAGTAAAAGCACCGATAACAAGAGCCCAGAAAGTCTTTCCTATTGTTAACTTATTTTGCATCTCCACCCTCCGAAGCAAATGATAAGACCCTATTAAAACGCAAATTCCCAAAGCAAATTATGATAATTAGTTTATGAAAACTTACACATCCCCCAAGCAAATGAGGAAACCTTGGCAGATTGACACAGCTAATGATTAACGTCAAGATAATTGTATGAAAAAACAATGGGCGACAAAATGTTGGCAATCCCATAACAAAAAATAATACAATCATCACATTGAGAACACATAGAAACAACTATCTGTTTAATCAAAAATTAGAAAAGGCAGGAAAAATGCAGAAAAGAGAAATGGCTATTTATATCTTTGTCGCCCTCAGCTCACTATTGGTAGTCTCTTACACAGTACACATGCTTATTGGAGGATTAGTTAGCGAAGAACTCGAAACACAGATAACAATTGGCGTGACCTTATTTTGGGCCTGCCTCATTATTGCAGCTGGCTTTGACATCGCCAAACGAAGAGGACTCAGAAATTGAGAGACGGCAAGCTGAAAAAGCAAAATGGTATTTACGCAACACAAGAAAACATCAAGTATTTTATCACTATTTATGAATGACTAATAATGAAAAACCACAGCCGATTACCTAAACACACGAAGCAAAGCCTTCGCTTCACTAAAGCTGCTTTCACTTGAAAATTGACCCTTATGAAAAACTTGCTGCTGTTTTTTTCCTTCCCCATCCAAACCGGACAAGCCTATACTTTTACCCGCAGTATCCGAAAAAAACCTCACATCCTTCACCATATCGATTGCTTCGCCGTTGCGCAACTCCAAACGCACCGACTTATGTGACACATCCAAAGCTATAGCCGATGACGGCAATATCATTAACCGAGTTTTGGCAATGCGATTAAATGCGATCAAGAAAATCATAGTCGTCATAAACACTAATAGATAAGTAATGTTTTGCTCTCCATTAAACCAAAATTGCGCGGCAATTGAGACCAACGCTACCAGTGTTGGAATATATAGCAGCAAATCCCACTTCACGCCCTTTTTATCTTGCACAAACTCAAATCTAGAACTTTTTGACATATACCTAACCTTTCTGCTCTGCCAGTATCCGGCCTAATACACCATCCAACTCACCATAAAGTAGGCGACCAGGCCGACGAAACACAACTGTACCAGAAGTATCAATAATAAATGTCCACGGATCACCCTTAACCCGATAGGAAATAAACGCCTCTGGATTCATATATTGATCCATATGCAGAAAAATAACATCTTTTCCATACTTATCAATAATGGCTTTTAACATTTGGAGCTGCTTATCACACACCGTACAATGACCAGGCGTAGCAAACTCAATAACAACCGCCTTGTTCAACGCAAGAGCATCATCAACTGAATACTGATACATTCGCGCATCAGGATGACGATAACTCGTCAACCTACTTAAGTCCCCGCCCACATCATCAATGAATTTGGTTCGCAGACTCGGCGCCTCCATTCCCAAACCCAATTTGCCCGCAGGATCTTCCATTCCACAGCCAACCAGAAGACTAAACACACCTAATAACAAAGAAAACTTAACGAGCCTCATAAGCTTTTTCCCAATTAGAGCAGGTCTTATATAAATTATACGCCCAGACAAAATTTGCTAATAAAACCAAGGTACCAAATATGCCCATGATAGCCAATAAAGGCTTCACTATAACCTCTACTTCCTGAGGCGTAGACATCACACTGGCCATACCACCCATTGTTCCAGCCATAACAAAAAACACCACCATACCGATGACACCCACGTTATGAACCCAAAAATGCACCTTAACTAAAGCCAAGCTGTAAATTGGCCTCTTGACCAGTCGCGGAACAATATAATAGATAGCTGCAAATATTGCCATTTCGACCCACCCAAGTAAATTTATATGAGTGTGGCCACGCACTATTAAATCACCATGAAGACGATGATCGACGAAATAGCGAAACTCAGCTATTCCTCCCATTAAAGCACCCCATGAAAAACCGATAATACTGTATATGATACATGCATATACAAACCACAAAGTATACTTTCGATACTCAATATCATTCTCATGAATCCACGGCAAAGACATTTGCAACAACCCTTCTATTTTAATTATTTATCTTCCAACAAAACATCTGCCTCTGTAGGCGTCTTTTCTCTAATATCTGTATATTTATCACCCCATTCTTTAGGAGCCCACATTTCCACCATATTATCAATAAAAGCCGACTTTTCGGGCGGCGGCACTTTAGCAACAGAAGAACCAGGATCCGCCTTGAGCTCAGATAAAAATACCACAATAGCATGCCGATCTTCAGCACTCATTTCACTGGCATAAGCTGCTTCTTTTGGGCGCAAACCATGGTCTAAAGTAATCCCGCCCTCATACACCGATTCCGGATGCAAAAGAAATTGAGCCAGCCATTCTTTTGAACGTTTGGAACCAATCCCATCCAGAGACAGGCCCATACTGGTGCCAGTTCTTAATGCTCGATGACAGGAATTGCAACGTGCTTCACGGTATATTTTAGAACCCTGACTCCCTAATGGCGAAAAATCAAAATGCGTTGTCTGAGCAAACAAAGGCTCTTCAGAATTCAGTCTCACCGTTTCCAATCCAACGTATGCAATTAACGCCAACAAGAAAAAAACCCCAAATACTATAAATAAAATTTTCTCACCCGACTTTAAAGATTGTTTTTTTTTCATTATGTAACCGCACCAAATTAATTTAAAAAGCAATGGCAAAGAACTGCGAGCATATAGACTTGCTAATAAATGACTAGTTCACCCTTGCAAAATATAAATATTGAAAGCAAAACATGTACGCTCGCCAAATCTAACAAAAAACCTCTAGAGAAAAAATCAATTTCGCAAATTATATTTCAATAAAACCCTACTTTATTAAAAACAAAAAAAAAGCGGGCTAAATGCCCGCTTTTCTTTTTTGCTTTTTAACTAGTAGCCTCTTTCATAGGGCTGCATGATATTGCCCAATGAATACGCAGATGCATTCGTTAAGTACGCCGCCGCATTATTAATATCTTCATCAGTCATGTTTTTAGCAACTTTTTGCATTTGACTTTGCGGATCATTTGTTCTTGACCCATCACGCCATTTTTTCAATTGATTGACTAAATATACATACTTTTGAAGTCCAATTTGCGGATAAATTGGTGGCGCACCACGCCCATTATAGCCATGACAAGCTCTACAAGAAGGCACGGGCTTAGCTCGATTGCCCTGACCATACTCAACTAAAGTCTTACCTTTGTGAGTCAAACCAACTTCAACACCCTGCTCTTTCAGGGCATTTAAATCAGATCCTTTGTACTCATCAGCCTTACCCGTTGTTAGGGTTGACAAATAGAAAGAAACGTCATTTCGATCCTGCGCCGATAACCCCTTCGCATTATCATTCATAACAAACATAGTAGTGTCCAAACGCTTGTCAGTTGCATAATCTTCTAACTGCTTACGCAGAAAAACCCAAAACTGACCCGCGATACGAGGCGTTCCTAATGCGTCATCACCTGTGCCATCTTGACCATGACACGATGAACACGCAGGAACTGAACCCTTACCGTTCTCATATATACTCTTACCATTCGCAACATCACCACTACCCTTTGGGTATTGCGGCGAAGACATTACTAATGAAGGTACTACTGCCCCTACTACGAAAGCGGCGACAGAAATAGCGGTGACTAACCGTTTCATAACGAAGAAGCCCTCCCAAGTTAATTTTTAGCTTCCCAGAAACCTAAAATTTTTATTCTTTCCAGCCAAATACATTCAGCTAATTAATGAATTGGCTCAATACTGAAAGAACTAAAACCAACCAAAACTCTTACGAATTCATTTTAAGCATAAGCCAAGCAAGGACAAATGCTCCTGTGAACCATAAGAGGTATAGAATTGCAATCGATTCTGTTTGTAACATGCCCACCTCCCTAAACAGACATTAAAACCATTTATTTCTAAATCGCCGAAATTTATATTACAGCGAACTTAGGCATTCAATCATTAAATGAAAATGGAGTCAACAGGCATCTAAAAGCAATTTTACAAACCAATCCAAATAATTACTGATATTACTACTTCAAAATCGCCGAGAATTTGGCTTTAAACATTAAAGATGACGCAGAAATACAATTCCGATATGCTTCAGCTCTTTGAATTAACCGACAGTAAATAACCCGACAAAAAACAAATATGAACACAAATAAAATACCTGAACAAGTCTACGCACTAGGATTACTTATAGTATGGGGCGGAGCACTACTCACTTTTGGCGTACTGAGACTAGACGCCTACGGATTAGACGAAAACGCAGCTCGCGGACTGCTTTTAAACTGGTCCATATCTGATCAAATCATAAGCCCCGTATTGGTTTTAGGGGTGCCAGATTTTCGCGCACTGCTTTTTGCACCCATCGGTATTTATTGGTCAGGGAGTATTTTAGCAGCCAAAATATTTAGCTTAATTATTAGCTTCATAGCCATATACTTACTCTATAAATGGTGTGAAAAACAAGGCCGCCAAGAAGCAGGATTAGTTGCTGGCGCGCTACTTTTAATCTCACCCACCTTCATAAGTCAAATCGACACTATGGGCGCCGCGCCTTATTTACTTCTCGGGTTTGGACTTGGCGCATGGCTTGATAACGCATATCGCTCTCGCAACAAGGATTTCGGGGGGTGGTATTTTCTGCAGCTACTTTGGATAGCCATTCTTGTTACCCTACACCCTATTGGACTTGCCTACCCTATCGCACTCGCAATTTGGTGGAAAACAAACCCTGACAAGGTAAAAAACAGTAGACATATATATGTCGGCATCCTGATCTCAGCCTTGCTTGCTACTGCAATTAAAATGGGCTGGCAAGACCTCAGCTGGTTTGCAAACCCCATTGAACAACTAGCGCTTGCACTGCAAGGCAAAACAATCTGGAGCACCGAAGATATATTCTGGTTTCCTGGGTTTATCGCAACCGTATTACTTATAATCATCGTATTAATTGATTATAAAATCTTAACTAAAGACCTACTTGGAATCATGCTAATCGTTGCATTATTTCTAGGCTTATTTGTAGCAGATAGCGTTTGGGCAACCATCGCAATCACAATAATCATCTTTCGCGGCCTTACAATATTGATTGATTTTCAACAATCAAAAACAAGATCCTCTTTCATTGGACAACGCGGCCTGTTCATCATCATTGCCTTTTTAATTTCAACTTTTTTCATGTTTGAAGCCAAAACACATGCTCTTACCATAAAATACGAAATACTCAGTCCTGAAGATGAACTCATACATGCTCTCGCGGAAATCGCCAAAGATGAAAACAAACCTTTTCGCGCAGCCAGTCAATGGCCTGGGCGAACTGTTATAGCAACCAAGCGCGACGTTCTACCCCTGCCGCCTGGATTCGAGAGCCCAGAAGCTTTCTGGGAAAATGCGGGTAAAAATTTAACCCATATTATTTTTAACCCTAAAGCCCCTGAAAACCAAGAATTAACTGCCAACTTGGCAAACCTTGTCGGCAAAACAAATACCTTAGCCCTAATAAAAGGTGGTGCGCTAATAAAACTCATTGATCACGAAGTAAAACTCTTTATCCGCCCTGATGAAGAAATCATAGAAGAAAAAACAGCGAGCACAAATCAACAATCTAACACCGAAGAAACAAGCAACCCATCATTGAAATAAAAACCAACAAAACTTGATCGGGAAATGCTCATATCAGGCTTGTTCGTAATGAACTGGCCTGATCTCACTCAAGTCTCTGGTTTTATATCACTACTTACTTGACTCAGGTCAACACAATGAATTAGTTTTGATAATCCTTGCATAACTAATTAAGTATTAAAAAGCCAATAAAACAACGCCTCCATGATGATATCGGGGATATCACCCGAAAGAGCGAAAGGAAAAATCATAGCATGAACCGCGCATACCGGACGTTTGTTCTGTGGCTAATCTGGGGATCTGCCGCAACAACCATTTATTTAGGACTCTATCTAGACACCGACATACTTACCTTTTTTCGTCAAGATGAAAGCAAAATCACATGGATTATCATGTTTTTATTTTTACTTGGCGTTGCTGCGAGCTTTTTCCTCACTGTCGCACTCACCAAGGAGAGTATCGAGGCTGAACTACAAGATCAATTAGCCAGCGACCAAGGAATAGCGGGGGTCAAACCCTCTGGTCGTAGAAAAAAAGCCGTCAACCGCTTTTATGATTCACTCAAAGTGGTTGCCCTATCCAATGAAAAGCCAAATATTGATGCTTTACTCGAAGTAGAGTTCTCTTCATATTCTCGCATGAGCCATGGCATAGAAATACTAGGCAACCTACTCATTACACTGGGACTTATTGGCACCGTAATGGGGTTAACGCTGACACTTACCGGGCTTACCACATCACTTGATGCTCTTGGACACGACCAAGACATGCTTTTATCTGGGCTCCGTAAAGCAATGGGCGGCATGGGTACCGCATTTTATACCACGCTCCTCGGCGCCGTACTGGGCGGCGTCTTGCTTCGAATTTTTGCATTAATCACTGAAAATGGCGTCGCATTTCTATTAGAAATAGTCGCCAAAACCTGCATGATTCATTGCTCCGCCGATTTTAAACAAACCGTAGAACGCGACATTCGCTTCCTCAATGTGGAAGTAGAGGCATTAGGCAATCGAGTCAAAAGTTTAAAAGGGGCGTTTGATGACTCCAAGCAATCCGTCAACGAATTTCATGACAGCATTAAAAAATTATACGAACTCGGCGGCAGTGATGACGGAGTCTACACATTACGTGAAACCTTGCAGATGCAAAAATATTATCGCGCACTACTTCGCCAGGAACTCCAACTAATGAACCAATTGAACCGCTCTTGGTGGACCAGATTCAAAGAATATTTAACCGGTCGCGGAAAATAAAAAGTGAATCATGACATGAAACGCCGGCGCTTTAAAAGCACGAACATCTACGAAAGTTTTTCAGATGTATCCCTGTTGATGCTCGCAACCTTTATTTTTTTAATGGTAACTATCCTCATCACTTCGAGAATGGCACAAGAATATGAAGTACCTAAACTCAAAGCGGAAATCGAGACTCTGAAAAATAAACTTGCGGCCTCGGAACTCGATAAGCAATCGTTTAGCAGCGCGCTAGAAGAAATGGTAGTGGCAGGAGAAGGGAGCGCAAGCGCACTTGATAAAGTGGTAGAAACCGCCACCTTTGGACGCAAAGACTTTGATTTATTTATCAAAGGACTAAAGGATTTACCGGGCTCTGATTTACACCTTATCATCGATGCATCAGGATCAATGCACGGACTGACCACATTTCTAATCCCTATACTGAGAGCTGTCGTTATTCGCTCCAATAAACAACTTGCAGCTATTACTTGGTTCTCAGATGGGATGGCAGAAACATATACCGGAAGCCTTGGAGAAATGTTTGATAAATTAATGTCAGGCGCCCCATTCGGAGGTAATCGAGAAACCATCGGCAAAGCTTTACGCGTTGCCGCACGCAATGCCCATGCACCCGGCGCTTACATACTGGTGGGCGACGAACCTTCTGACGACATTATTAATTATTCCGATATTCCAAGCCCCGTTTTTACCCTTCCTCTCGGTCGCTCTGACCCAGAAACCAATCAAGAATACAAAAAAATTGCCGAAAAAACCGGCGGACAAATGCTACACCTAGATTTTAAATAATATGAGACCTTTACCTCACTTTGTTGTAGATTCAGCCCTCTATCTCAGATAATAGAGTGCTGCATAGTCTCAACTTTAAAACCTGAGTAAAATGTTCTAGTAATACCACACTTTTTAGTTATAATATTAAATACGTTTAAAAAAAAAGGGGTAATTTATTATGATCACTATTCCTGTTGATACAAGGATAATAGGTGAAATTAAAAGCAAAGGCCCCATTTGCATTGAAGGCCATGTTTCAGGGAAAGGCGAAATAAACGGCTATTTACTGCTGGGCACGAGCTGCTTATGGCAAGGCGATGTTGTGGCTGAATCGATTTTTATAGAAGGAAGAATCGAAGGTAATATAATTGCAAAAAAACAGATCAGTATAGCCTCTGGGGCAGTAATCAATGGCGATATATTCTGCCCAAACATTTTAATAGTGAGCGGCGCAGTTATAAACGGCCAACTTAATATGAAAAAACCAGAAGCACCTATCCAATTTATAGGGCAATCCTCTCAGACTACCAAGCATACAGAGCAAGATAAACAAAAAGCCATCGCATAAAGGGGCGATAACAAAATATCTTTGCATTACCATTAGATTCATGAATACTGATATAAAGTGAGCGCCCACCTAAACAATCTACAAACTAAACCGCACTCGGTCATTATTTCGACAACAAGAGAACTTCAGCCGTTTTTGTACCACCTTCTAAGCATACTCGTTTTTTCTGTAGCAAAGCCCCATTTTCATCTATTAAATCACCGATCTTCACATCGTCCTTGACAGTGTACGGAAAACGGGCAAATCGTCCGATACTACGCAGCCTCTGCTTTGATATATTGCCAACCCACACTCTCTCAGCGTCTTCATTTTCTAGTTTAGCAACCGGCCAAAGCCTAATAATATACCGTTCTTCATCAAGCAATAATTTTTTCGTTAACTGTAGCGACTCGAATTTACCCGCGTAAATTTTGGGCAATGGCGCGAGTTCACTCATTTTTGTCGTCGCTGAAAACCATCGTAAAAAGCTAGAAAAAGTAAAATTAACCGACTCCTCCCAATTCGTTAATTGCAATACTTGTCTAATCTCATCAGCGCTAGCAGCCCATTGAAACGTAATCGGGAAGTGATTCTGGCGCTTGTCGTTATACACATCACACCATCCTCCATTCCACCATTGCTCTAATTTTACAGTTTTCAAATTAGAACGTTCACTAGACCGATATTCATCCTGTAAAAATCCGGAAATTATTCCCACACTAAACACCATAACCAAGCCCAGACTAGCAAGGCCTAAATATGTACGACTTGGTAAATTATAAGCGTGCCGACGATAAGACAAGCCCATAATAACAATCATAAAAAATGAAAACGATAAACCAAACACCCACGTTGAAAAGGAAACATCACCATAATACAGCGCCGAAAAACTAATGATAAAAACCAATACACTGGCAATAGAATAAAATAGCCTGCGCACAGATTTACTAAATTCTCCTCCGATCAAAGCAGATAAGACACCGAGCAAAGTGCTCACAAGCAATACATGCATTAGCTTCACAGCCAAAAAATACTCAGCGGCTAAAAACATCAATACACTGGCAATAGATGCAAAAAGCAAATACCAAAATGCCTGCATTAATTTAAAACCGACAAATGAAATTAATGCCATGAGAAATACAACCCCAAGAAAAACAGGATTACCTAGCTGATAAAACACACTAAAAAAATAATCTAACCACGGGAAATGAATGGCACTAAAAAACTGCGATACATACGAGTTAATAGAAACAATCAAGGGTGTGCGATGGAAAATAATTTGTGATAAAAGAACACTAAATGACATCAGCAGCACGGCAAACCAAAAAAACAGCGCACCTTGTGGCTTTTTTTCGGAATCAACGAGATTCACCACAATCATTTTCATCACTGGGCGTGTGCGCCCCCAACGAATTAGCCGCAAAACCCATCCATCCAATTTCGAACCCAGCAACTTAGATAGCTTCTTGACTAACCACAATATTGCCACCAGCAAAACAATAATAACAACGAATAAAATCCCGAGTCTCGTCGCTATCTCCGAGGCCAACCCTAATGAAGCACCAAACGCAACACCCGGTAACAGATACGCAGGCGCCCAGCCTGCCGCCGAAACAACATTGTACAGAAAAAACTTTTCGGGCCGCATTTGCATCATGCCTGCAATAGTAGGAACAACCGCACGTAAAGGCCCCACAAACCGCCCCAGAACAACGCTCTTTCCACCATGGCGCGCAAAAAATACTTTGCCATTTTCTAATAAATGCTTTCGATTTTTAAACGGCCATAAATTCGGGACTAAATCTTTGAAGTAATAACCAATCCAAAAACTAATAGCATCACCCACTACCGCACCTAAAAAAGCCCAAAGCAAGGTCTCCCACAACCCGAGAAAACCCGTCCCTATCAGCGCACCAAAACTCAACATAATGAATGCGCCGGGCACTAACATGCCAATTACCAGCAAAGATTCCGCCATAGCAACGATAAACACCATTACACCGGCCCATGCAGGGTTGGCTTGTAACCAGTTAAAAAAAGGTTGTAAGTCGGTTAAAAAATCCATTTTTCGCCAGCGACAGCTCCTAGCTTAGAAAAATAATGAAAGGTAAACGTGCGCTGATCACGTAGAATGTCGCCCAGTAAAAGTAGCGAATAATGCCCTGAAATATAAAAATCGATTTAAATACCAGTGATTCGTAAAATAAACCAAGATTCCAGTAAATATTGATAAACAAGAAGACGCCCCTCGCAAAACCGAGAGGCAATAATTTGAACTTTCGATCTCAATCAAGCAAATCTTAAGAGTCAATCTACAATGTTGCAAACGCTTTCTCAGCTGCTGCGACAGTCGTCGAAATATCTTCGTCAGTATGTGCACCAGATACAAAACCCGTTTCGTAAGCAGATGGTGCCAGATAGACACCTAACTCGAGCATTTTGTGATAAAACGTTTTAAACCTTTCAGCATCACATTTTGTCACTTGTGCAAAAGTCGTCACCTTTTCTTCTTCGGTAAAGAAAAACCCAAACATTCCACCCACCTGATTGGTCGTTAGAGGAATACCTGCAGATTTTGCAGCCTCTTCTAAACCAATGCATAATGACTCCGCTTTGCGTGACAAACCCTCGTGAAAACCTGGCTGGGATGCGAGTTTTAAAGTCTGCATTCCAGCAGCCATCGAAATAGGATTGCCGGATAAAGTTCCGGCTTGATAAACCGGTCCCAAGGGTGCAATTTTTTCCATTATTTCGCGTTTGCCGCCAAACGCTCCGACCGGCATACCACCACCAATAACTTTACCCAATGTTGTCATATCAGGAACGATTCCATAATGCCCCTGCGCCCCGCCCAGAGAAACCCGAAACCCAGTCATGACCTCATCAAAAATTAACACCGTCCCAAATTCATCACATACTTCACGCAGGCCTTCTAAAAAACCCGGCACTGGCGGTATGCAATTCATATTTCCAGCAACAGGTTCAACAATAATGCAGGCAACTTCACTACCAACTTCACTGAAAACCTGTTTAACCTGAGCAATATCATTAAAATTAAGCGTCATCGTATGCGTCGCCAAATCTGCCGGAACTCCGGGCGAAGTCGGCACACCTAAAGTCAATGCGCCAGATCCCGCCTTAACCAGTAACGAATCGGAATGACCATGATAGCAACCCTCAAATTTCACTATCCTATCTCTGCCCGTAAAACCTCGGGCTAACCGAATAGCACTCATGGTTGCCTCTGTTCCAGAACTCACCATGCGAACCATATCCATCGACGGTACCTGCTCACAAACTAAATCCGCCATTTCAGTCTCAATGGCAGTCGGCGCACCAAAACCTAGCCCGTTATCCACCACCGCCTTTACCGCTGCAATGACTTCAGGATGTGCATGCCCCGCAATCATCGGCCCCCATGAAGCCACATAATCGATATAATTATTACCATCTTCGTCAGTAAGATAAGCGCCCTTTCCATTTTTAAAAAATACAGGGTCTCCACCCACACCTTTGAAAGCTCTCACTGGAGAATTAACACCACCTGGAATACGTCTTTGGGCTTCTACAAATAAATCGTGTGAACGAGTCATTTTATTTCCTTTTAAATAAATTAACATAAGCCAACGCAGTTTTTTGAGTATCCGCTACGCTGAATAATCCATCGATAACCGCGAGCATGTCAGCACCTGCGGTAAGCAAATCTTTTCCATTGCTTGGTGTAATACCACCAATCGCCACAATGGGAATCCTAATGCTATTTTTTGCCGCTAATAATAGACTCTTATCAGCTGGCACCGCATTGGGTTTAGTATGCGAAAAAAAAAACCGGCCGAATGCCACATAATCTGCACCTTGCGCTTGTGCTTTAACCGCCAAACTCAGGTCGTTATAACAAGAAACACCGATGATTTTATCCGGCAACTGCGCCCTTACTGCCGAAAAATTGGCGTCATTCTTTCCAATATGGAGGCCATCAGCCGCTACTTTTTTCGCCAAATCAATATCATCATTAACAATAAATAATGCTGAATATTGACTACAGAGTTCTTTTAATCGAATTGAGAGACTCAATCTCTCCTTCACCGCTGAACTTTTATCGCGAAACTGAATCACTTTAGCACCGGCTAAAAGTGCGATCTCTACCTTTTCCAGTAAATGTTGATCTTCTCGTGTCACCACATACAGACCACCAAAATTAGCTTTTCTCTTCATCAACAATATCGTTTTGTGCCCAAAAATAACGATTTGGCAAATACTGCCCCATTCCAAGTCGCCGCGCATTTTTCAACGCTTGCCAAGTAAACTCCTGGGCTTCATGCACCGCAGAAAGAGGATCAATGCCTTGTGCCAATAAAGCCGCAATAGAAGCAGACAAAGTACAACCCGAACCATGATAAGTCTGTGGCAAACGCTCCCAAGTATACTCATCCAGCACACGACTATTACCGTAAAATGTATTAACAACTTTCTCCGTATTCTCATGCGATCCAGTGATCAGCACATATTCGCAACCAAAATCCATAAGCTCATGCGCGCAAGCATCCAAATTATCCGCTTCAGAGCATAAAATTCTGGCCTCCAGGCTATTGGGCGTAATAACCGTCGTCAGCGGCGCTAATAAACTCAACATCGCCTGCTGAATTTCACCATCTGCCAACTCTTCGCCACCACCTGAGGACAAGATTGGATCAAAAACAACGGGTAAATCTGGATAATCCATCAGGATAGAATGAATAACCTCCACCGCCTCAACACTCCCAACCATACCTATCTTTATTGCGCTCACCGGCATATCTTCTAAAACCGCACGTGCTTGCTCAGTAATCGTTGTCAAATCAACCGGCATATAGCCCAACACATTCTGCGTATCTTGAATCGTTAACGCCGTTACCACCGCAGCCGCATGCCCACCCATAGAAGAAATAGACTCAATATCCGCCTGAATTCCGGCGCCCCCAGTGGGGTCATTCCCCGCGAAAGTCATAATCACTGGAATTTCAAACTGGTTCTCAGTATCCACTGCACACCTCTCGCACGATTGATTATAAATACTTCATTTATCCCTACTACGCCCGTCTCATAAAGCTGAAACAACCGTAGATTTCATCAACATCGACCGTATTAGGCATGAAACAGTTCAGAGATTAGGAGTCATTCTAATCAATCATGCAATTATACCGACACCTGAGGCTTAGCTTCAAAAAAATTAACGGTTTCAGAGACACTAAAACCCGCGTATACACAAGCCCAAGAAATAGAAAATTACATCGTATTGACAGAATACATTAAGGTTAAAATTTATGGTGAACTGGGAAAAAATAGAAACCGTATTTTTCGATAAAGCTGGATAACTTTATATCGATTTGCCCCAACAGTTAATTAACACTCCTGTCGATGTACTCATTAAGATCTGCGTACAATACTTAATATGCTCTTCTATTCCGGCTAACTATCTGCATTAACACATATATAGCCTAGAAAGAGCGGCTTTAGGTGTAAGGAGCATTAACGAGTGTCACGATTATTTACTGAGGCAAAACGCCGTTTGAAAACTGCTTCTAAATACATTGATATCGACCCAGATGTCTTAGAAAAGCTCAAATACCCACAAGAAACCCTATCTGCAAGCTTACTTATCAGGATGGATGACGGCTCCAGGCGATCATTTAAAGCCTGGCGCTGTCGCTATGATGATACTCGCGGCCCGACCAAAGGCGGAATACGATTTTATCCCTCAGTATGCTTAGATGAAATCATGGCATTATCTTTTTGGATGACATTTAAATGCGCGGTTGCAAACCTACCCTTTGGCGGAGGAAAAGGCGGAGTTGCCGTCAATGCACAAAAACTCTCAAAATCAGAACTTGAAAAACTGTCACGCACCTATGTAAAAGCGTTTAGTAAATTTATTGGTCCAGACCGTGATATCCCTGCCCCGGACATGTATACCAACTCCATGGTTATGGGATGGATGGCAGATGAATACAGTGCCATCGTAGGTCAACCCAGTCCGGCAGTCATTACTGGAAAACCACTTGAACTAGGAGGCTCTCAAGGTAGAAAGGATGCAACAGGATACGGGGGATATTTAGTCATCCGCCACCTTGAAAAAGAATTTGAACTACACCCCAAAAAATCATCCGTCATTATCCAAGGATTTGGCAATGCGGGCTTTCACTGTGCCAAACTACTGCACCAAGACGGTTATAAAATTATCGGCATCTGCGATTCAAAAACCGGCTTATATGACAAGTCCGGCTTAGATCCCATTGCATTATATGACAATAAAATAAAACTCGGCGCCCTATTCAACCAATATACACCACCAAGCGTCACTCAAATGAGTAATACAAAACTACTTGAAGAAAAATGCGACCTACTCATTCCCGCCGCTTTAGAAAACCAAATCACAGCACTCAATGCTGAAAATATAAAAGCATCCGTCATCTGTGAACTAGCCAATGGCCCCATAACATTTGCAGCAGACGAAATACTTGCAAAAAACAATATCACTGTTATTCCAGATATTCTCGCTAATGCGGGGGGAGTCATTGTTTCATATTTTGAATGGGTACAAAATAAAGCGGGCTACTACTGGGAAGAAGATGAAGTAAGAACTAAACTTAAACAACGAATTGAACCGGAAGCCCATAAAATATGGAATTTAAAACTTGAACTAGGCATAGATATGCGAACTGCCGCCTATGTTCTCGCACTTGAAAGAATTAATGCGGCTGTTTCTGCACACGGCACCAAGGCATTTTTTGTTTCCTAAGACTATATACCCAAAGTGTTATGGGTATAGTAAAAATGAGATAAAAATTATTCGAGTACAGGAATAATCACCCTCCAAGTAAACCGTAAAATCCTGCGGTTATTAATACCAACAAAACAGTTGCAATTGAAAACATAGCGATTGATAAAACCTGAGAAACGGATCTCAGCTTATACGCAAACCAAAACAACAGCACGATAACCAGTAACAAAATCAGATATGCACGAGGCATGTATACTCCTGCTCAATCGTTTATAAAGTGCAGGCTATTCTACCTCTTTATCCTTCACAAGGGCAGCGTGAGTCCTGCGAAAGTTTTCAGCCTTATGCTTAGGCACTTCAAATACCCAGTCGGCAACATCACTCCGTAGCTTTAACAACGCATTTTCTATCACCGAATCATTGCTCGGAACACTTAGCCATAGAAAAAATTTACCCTCTAATTCGACAGTTGAGACATCTAATACCTCGTTTGAAGTCAAAGAAAATTTTGTGCTTACAAGCGTAGATTCAGCAAACTCAAAATCTATTTTTTTCATAACGTCATCGAATGTCAGCCCATTCAACGCATTCGCAATATTATCTAAGCTAGACTCGGACTCTAATACTTGATTGGCGGCTAAGCCATCGAGAGCAAATCCTTCCGCGTTTTCAATCCGCGCAATGCTCACTTTACTGCTATCTGGATGAGTAATTTGCACGGATGCAATTTGCTCCTTTTTAACATCAACTATGCCTTTGTCTAACCAGTCAAGTGCTTGGGAAAAAAGAGTAACAACGCCCTCAACCTTCCATACCTGAGGACTATCAATCCGCCTCACAAATAAAGAACGATTCCCTGAGCCTTGATTTTTTGAGTTTCCGACAATAATGGCCGCAAGTTCAGCATCATCTTTACCATAAACCACAATTTGTTTACTCGTGGCGCCTTCAATAGCGACATCCTCAACACCTAATTTAGAAAAATTTTCTGGTTTTTTTGTCTTTTCAGCTAAAACTGTGAGTTCAGACAGTTCAATGACCAGCTTTCGCACTTTCGAAAAATCGGCCTCATAATCAGATTTTTGCTTGAGCTTCCAAGTATCACCCGATTTATAAACAGTGATATTGTCACCACCCGCTACCCGAATATCAATGGAACTTACCGCATTAATATTCTTCTCCAATTCAGGTAAAAACAAAACAGACTCATTAGAAACTTCTTCTTTATCACTCATAAAAAAAGTCAGTCCCGCTAAACCAGCCACTATAAAAAATAATGCAATAATTCCTTTATTCATAATCTCAAACTTTCGTCATATTCAAACGTTTAATACGAAGCATACCCACAAGGCCTGCAATAACAATGATCAACACAGGAATCAGTGCAATATTCAATACTTTAAGTGTCGTACCCAAGCTTTCAATATTTTTCCCTAACTCATGCTGTACGGTACGTAATTCCTTGCGTGTTTGCACTTGCTGATTGCGAAACTTTTCAACTTCTGCCTTTTGCTCTGCACTCAAAATCATCGCACTTCCACCGTCTTTTTCACGTTGTAATTCTGCCAACTTACGTTCGGCTTGCTGCAATTTTTCTTGTAATGCCTTTTCAGTATCCTGGTATTTGTTTTCTGCTTCTTGCTGTAGCTCTAAGACTTTCTGAAACGGACGTGCCGACTTACCTCGACCACGTAAACTAATAAGATCATTATTACCACTTAAGTTTTCTATTGCATTAATAACAAAAGCATCATTATTCGCTCGCGGTATTGCCATGCGATTGCCGAAAAAATTCTGCAGATTTACCCATTGTTTATCCTCTAATAAATCAGTATCCGCAACGACGACTACATTTATTTCATCTTTTGACTCAGATAAACCGGTTTTTTTATTGCCATCTACTTCGATGCCATCAGGATATGCACTATTGACCTTCCCATGAATCCGTGCGGCGATAGTCAGTGACTCACCACCTGAATTAAAGTCTCTTAGCAATTGTGCGGGATTTGGCCCAAATTGCACCCGACTCACCGGTATACTCATCGATTTTTCACCCGTTGATAATAAGGGCGTAAATTCAATATCAGACGCTTCATCTTTCGTCAAAAACCCTGGCGTTGCTACATTAACGAGTTTGAGATCAGAGGTAATAAAATCTTGTTGATTCAAGTTATTCTCATTTAATGACAGCCACACAATATAGTCCATTGCTTGCATACGCTGACCAGATCGCGCATTAACCCGAGTCGCGGCATCTCGATCGGCGGCTAAGTTATCTTGCGCAAAATTAACACCCCAGCTGTTAAATAAAAGATCCAAATTTGATGACTTGCTCGCAGTCATGGCAGCCATTGGGTTCGACGGATCAGAAATAGGGACTTCAGCTTCAGAAAACGGATCTACAAAAACAATGGCCCGCCCACCTTTTAGTATAAACTGGTCAATGGCAAATAAGGCCGGTTCTGCTAAATTTTTCGGATGCACCAGCATTAAAATATCGATATTCGACGGAATGCTAGTAAAACCAGGCTCTATCTTCTGCACCTCAAAAAACTGCCTAAGCTGATTGACGATAAACCATTCTTGCGGTCCCGTATTTTGGTTAGCAAAAGGATTTGCATTGCTTGCTGCGCCAAAAATCGGCAAACTTGAGGCTAAACCAAGCACAGGTTGCTGAGTATTAATTAGCTTATAAATAAGCCTTGTTAGATCATATTCTAAAGAGTCTTCTTTATCCGGTCGAAAAAATATAATCGATTCCTGAGCATCAACACTATTCACTCCGATTAAACCAAAATATCCTGCGCCACCGATATTATCAACCGGAACACCTTGTAATCCGTACTGAACTGCTTCGTCTTCTACATCAGAAAAAGGCTCCGGATCAGCGATAATTAGCTCGAGCTTTCCGTCTGCCAAATCCACATACTCGTTCAACAAATCGCGTACACGATGCCCATAAGAAAGCAGATTCGGAACACTAGAAAACACTTTTTCTGAAAAATAAAATCGCAGCGTTATAGGCTCATCAATAGTCTGAAGTATATTTTCCGTACCTTCCGAAACAGTAAACAATTTATCTTCGGTTAAGTCTAATCGACTCGAGGTAAATAGCATACTCGAAACCACATTAATCAAGAGTAAAAATGCGCCGATAATCAGCAAACCAGATATCGACAAAAAGCGTATTTTTTTCATTCTATGAGCCCCTAATCCGCTTTCTTCATTTCAACAAGAATGACATTGGCAAACAGCCAACAACCTATAAACGACGTAAAATATATGATATCTCGCAAATCTATGACGCCCTTCATGAGGGAATTAAAATGCGTTAGAAAGCTTAAAGAACTAATCGCATTAATCATTGCCTGAGGCGCCCAGCCTTTAAAAAAATCAATCACCATTGGAAACCCGCTCAACATAAAAATAAAACAAACCACCACAGCAATCACAAAAGCAATCACTTGGTTACGTGTAATCGCAGAAATACAGGCACCAATAGCGAGAAATGCGCCCGCCATTAAGAGACTACCGAGGTAACCGGCAAAAATCACGGCATTATCAGGACTGCCTAAATAATTCACCGTAATCCACAAAGGAAACGTAAGCAGTAGCGCAATAGCGATAAACATCCACGCGGCTAAAAATTTACCGAGTACTGCCTGAGTCGTTGAAATAGGCAAGGTCATCAATAATTCAATCGTGCCCGTCTTTCTCTCCTCCGCCCAAAGCCGCATTGAAATAGCAGGAATGAGAAACAAATATAACCAAGGATGATAGGAGAAAAACGGCAGTAAATCCGCTTGCCCGCGTTCAAAAAAACCACCCAAATAAAAGGTAAAAACCCCTGTCAATAATAAAAAGATAACAATAAATACATAAGCAACCGGCGTTGCAAAATAATTCCCTAACTCGCGCTTTAATATCGCCGTTACATTATTCATGAACGCGCATCTCCCTCAATTTCAACTGAGGTAATGTCCCTAAAAACCTCATCTAAATGTCCTGTTTCGACGTTTAATGCTTCAAACTGCCACCCATTTTCTTGCGCACTATTATTCACATCTTTGATAATGCTTTGGCCATTTTTTGCGACCACTCTAAAACTAAAAGTACCCGGCCGTGCTTCACGAAACTCAACATCAGCAACACCCGAAGTCTGTTTAAGTTTTTTTGCAATAGCTCCAGCGGTATTGGTAGTCAACACTAAATTAACCGCATTGTGATAACGAGACTTGGCCTCAAGCTCATCCGGTGTTCCATCAAACAATAATTTTCCTTGGGCAATAATAATGGCCCGGTCACAAATCGCATTGACCTCTTCCAGGATATGTGTAGAAATAATAATCGCCTTATCTTTAGCCATATTCTGAATGAGCGCGCGAACTTCGTGTTTTTGATTAGGATCCAAGCCATCGGTTGGTTCATCCATAATCAAAACCTCAGGATCATGTAATATGGCTTGGGCAATGCCTACCCTACGCTTAAATCCTTTCGACAAGGTTTCAATGGTTTGATTGAGTATTTTTTCCAAATGCGTAATTTCAACCACACGATTTATCCGTCGCGTTTTTTCTTCACCTGAATAACCTCGAATATCCGCGATGAAGCTCAAAAAAGTCAGCGCCGTCATATCGCCATAAGCAGGCGCGCCTTCAGGCAAGTAACCCATTGATTTTTTAACTTCCATTGGATTTTTTAATACATCATTGCCACAAATTATCGCCGTACCTGATGTCGGATTTAAAAACCCCGCAAGCATTTTCATCGTTGTCGATTTACCCGCACCATTAGGCCCTAAAAAACCCAATACCTCCCCGCGTTTAACATTAAACGAAACGTCGGAGACGGCTGAATAATTTCCGAAAACCTTTTCTAAATTTTTTACTTCGATCATGTATATTTTTTCACCACGCTCGGCCTCTCATCATTTTGAGGAAATATCATTACTTTTGCAGTAGCCGCTTATTATCAATAGAACGCTTCTTCTGTCAAGATTGCCTATTAATAAACAACATTAAGCCCTGGTAACACGAAATCCCAAATATTTAATTCCCGCATTCGACTACACACTTTTGCAAAAGTTCGACTAATGAATACCCAATATTTTCGCTCTAATCTCGCTTGGAAGTCCATTTAAGCCTTGCAACCCCCCTGTATGCAGCGCAACAACGGTCGATCCCGTTGGGAAATACCCCTGCTCAAGCAAATCGAACATCGCATAAAACAACTTGCCCGTATACACAGGTTCCAGCTGAATCGCAAAGTCTTCTCTAAACTTTTGAATAAAATCAATTAACTCATTAGAATATTTCGCATACCCTGAAAAATGGTAATTGGTTAGAATGGACCAGCTGATTGATTCTGCTGAAACAGTCAGATCACAAGATTGCAAAAACGTTTTCACTGCATCATTAAGGAAACTCGCATTTTTCAACACCGCTACACCGAGTATTTTTGTCTGTTCATGTTTTGATGCCAGTAAGCCACTTAATGTTCCAGCTGTTCCGCAAGCACTCATAAGATAATCGGGAATGCCATCGATTTGTCGATCAAGCTCAGCGTTGATCTCGGCACAACCCTGCAACGCGAGACAATTACTGCCGCCCTCGGGCAATAAATAAAATGGCCCATACTGCGCGGTTAACCGATTGAGAAAATCAGCATCGGTTTTGTAACGATACTGATCTCTGCTCACAAAATGCAATGTCATTCCACAGGAACGCGCATAGGACAAACTAGAATTATTGGCATATTCCTTTTCGCCACGAATCACCCCTATTGTTGCAAAGCCAAACTGCCGCCCTGCCGCAGCAAGCGCGACAATATGGTTTGAATATGCCCCGCCAAAAGAAAGCAAGGTCGAATGATTTTTTTCCTTCGCATCGAGTAAATTAAATTTAAGTTTTCGCCATTTATTGCCAGAAATATTGCTATCCAACAAATCATCGCGCTTAACAATAAATCGAATTTTATGCCTAGAAAATAAGGAAGAATGGAGTTCTTGAATAGGCGAAAAAGGAAGCGTAAGTTTTTTTTGCAAAATTTCCAAGGAACCCGTCTGAACCTGGGCTTTAACTAACGCTCGGCGACTATATAAGCTAACCATGACTCTTGCTGATCAATTTCTGTCACTTCTCCGTATTCGCCCGTGCCGGTGAGATATTCATTATCAGGGTCATCGTCTTCTTCAAACCCTTCCCAATAAATACGTACATTAGAAAAACCGGCTTCTAACAAAATCTCCCTGATCTCCGGCAAACTCCATAATCTCCAAGAATATGCGAACGCATTATCAAGGCGTGAACCATCTTCAAATTCAAAATGAATTTTACATTCAATATGCGCATTGATCGGATTATAATATTCTTGCTCCCAGATATAGGTAAAGTTTTCATCTTCTATCGGGCGTTCCTCTTCAACGATATCGGTGGTTGCCGTACCTCCCAGCAAATCTAAAAAAAACAAGCCCCCCTCTTCGAGAGAATGTCGAACATTGGCAAAATATTGCCGCATTAAAGAACGTGTTTCAAAAATACAATAGCTAAAATTAAATGCACAAACGATATCTGTTTTTTCGGTTTGTACTGACAATACATTCTCGTTCAATAAGGTTACGCGCTGCGCAATAGCCTTCCCTGCGGGTTTAACATTATGTTTCATACCCCAATCTAAAGTATCTTGGCATAAATCCACGCCAATCGCCCGGTAGTCGTTCCCCTGTCTACACCATTCCGTGCTCAACAATGCAGTCCCGCAAAAGTCCTCCCGAAAAATTTCGGGCTCGGCTGCGTTAATTTCTCGATAAACCTGCAAGACAAATTCAATTTCAGTATCCGCAGTCTGTACCGATTTTTGATACAGAATATGCTTGTCCGCTTTTTCAGCCAGTGTCTTTTTTTTGCTCATAGGTTCCTGCCTTAGCATTCTTCATAAGGAGACAACCCTCAATATACCCAAAACGCTATAAGTATAAATCGAACCTCTCGTTGGAATAGTCAATTTTAGCCAGTATCTCGATGAAATGCTATTCATAAGCAAAGTCGGTATAATCCCAGATTCCGCAATACTTAAACTTTCAGCAATATGCAATATTGTAGCAAACCAAATATTGAGCAGCTCAATAAAATACTCGCCGTTTACCACTTGAGTCTAGAACTCATCAGCACCCATAAAGACATTCCGGGTAGTTTTTGGGGGGATAGTGAAGCCGGGTTAATTGGCAATACTTTATTTATCCGCAAAGATACGCCAATCCACTCGGCTTTGCACGAAGCCTGTCATTACATTTGCATGGATGGGCAACGCCGAAGTAACCTACATACCAATGCCGGCGGTGATTACGATGAAGAAAACGGCGTATGTTATTTGCAAATCCTACTGGGCGAAAAACTTCCATCTATTGATCGCAACATTATGTTCAATGACATGGACGAATGGGGTTATAGCTTTAGACTTGGCTCTACTCAGAAATGGTTTCACTCGGATGCCGATGACGCACAAAAATGGCTCATTGAGAAAGGCATATTGGATGCTGCAAACAAACCAACAGGCAAATTGCGAGAATAAGCAACATGTTATTTTACCTGAGTAAAATCATCAAGGCCTTTATTATTCCACCCGGCTTATTCGTACTTTCTTTTATTGTCGGATTGATATTGCTTAAACGCAAACCGCGTTTAGCAAAAAATATCTTAATCATAAGCGTTACGTTCTTTTCCCTTATGTGCCTACCCATTTTTTCCTCCGTATTAATGACCAGTATAGAGACCTATCCCGCATTAAGTGATGAAAAAATACAACAGTCCAATGCGCAAGCTATCGTCGTACTCGGAGGGGGTCGTCAATATGACGCCAAGGAATATGGTGGTGATACAGTCAGCCCATTTACGCTGTTGCGACTTCGCTATGCCGTAACTTTGCATAAAAAGACCCAAATGCCACTATTAGTCACTGGTGGCGCACCACTCAATGATCGAATTCCTGAAGCTGAATTAATGGCTGCCGTATTAATAGACGACTATGCAATAACAACAAAATGGCTGGAGCAAAAAAGTAAAAATACCGCAGAAAATGCAGCACTAAGCGCCAAAATATTAAATGCAGAAAATATCAATAACATTCTCTTAGTTACCCAAGCATGGCATATGCGGCGTGCGGTTCGTTTGTTTGAAAACCAAGGACTCACTGTCACCGCAGCGCCAACCATGTTTGAAGGCCTCAAAAATAATGAAATCAGTGTTTTTGACTTTTTACCCAGCATCAAAGCTTTTCAAAAAAGTGGTTACGCCATTCACGAGATAATTGGCCAACTTTGGTATCTCATGCGCTATTAATTTCCTATAGACTCGTTAACCTCTTTTTAATTCTGGTAAAAAATCCTTTCCCGCCTGTTAAATGCACACTCCCTAAAAAATAAGTGTTGTCTAGACAACACTAAGATATCATGTCAACGATATAGTTAAATCTCAGCATTCAACACAGGACGTAGCCATGCGCAAATTTTACATCTTACTCATTTCAAGCTTATTCCTCATAACCACCAGTTGCACCCTACTTGATATTGTCGAGGAAAACCCCTCACTAGACCTTTCATTTAAACAAGCATATCAATACGCCGAACTTGCCAACGCAAGCTATCAAGACATCGCTGAGATAAACCAAGTCAATGCAAAATATTCATTAAAAACTATCCATTCAAAGCTTGACACTAAAACCGCTGTTAATTATTTCGTAGCAAATTCAGGCAATCGTTATGTTATCAGCATTCGTGGCACAGCAACCATAAGTGATGCTATTACCGACTTAAAATTTAAACTCGTACAAAATCCACAACTCGGCATATATTTACATGAAGGCTTTGCTGCTGCCGCAAATACGATAGTTGACGAACTGAGAGACCAGCTTCCTAAAAATGCCGATATTGAAATAACCGGTCATAGCTTAGGGGGCGCTGTCGCAGTTGCCATGGCCATCCAGCTCCGCCACGAAGGCTATCGAATTACTCGTGTTGCTACTTTTGGCCAACCCAGAGTTACCGATTTCAACGGGGCACAGAAATACGCTGGCGTAAAGATCACACGCTATGTCACCGAAAAAGACATTGTTCCACTGGTACCACCTATAGCACCTACCGAGTTCAAAAAAACAGGTATTTACTGGCATATAGGAAATGAAGTATTACTCAACGAATTGGGAGGTTACACTTCGTTGAATAGCACACAATCGATGGGAAGAGCCATTAGCGCGACATTTTCAAATATCTCCGAGCGAGATATAGACGCGCATAAAATGAAAAATTACCTGCGACTAACAGGCACATTGGCTATGCAATAAATGAGGCCATACCCAAAATGGACGACTTTGCACTGTTAAATCTTATTTTTGATTCTTGAAAATACGCCTTGACTATCTCCCTGCCTATTTTTTTCTTTCTGTTCACCCGTAGGTAAAATAGCATCAATTTTGCGCACAATCATTTTCGCCATGGTATTACCAATATACTCCCTACTAGATGCAGTTGTTCGCATTTCATCCAATACATATAAAAGCTTTTTATATTTTTTTTCAAGCATCTGATATTTTTTCTTCTCTTTATCTAGGTTGAAATTTAAAGCATCCATTTCCCCCTGAACCGCCTCGGCGGCATCCGCTGCGGTTTGACTCAACTTCCTTTCTAAAGCTTTTAACTGATTATTTTGCTCTGCAATGATCCGGGACTGATTCGCTTGCTGCTCTGTATAAGCACGCGCGTTAATTTGGGTGGTGAGATAAACCGTCACAATAAGAATAACAAGAAAAGAGATAAGAGTGATTAGCATAATTTTCTTTCAACAACTGGTATATACTCTGTTTCGGTCATCGGCATCACTAGCTTTAACACAATAACCATAAGCTTTGAGCTTCACAGTTAGCAGAAACTAACAAAAAACACTAAAGGATTAAAAATGCCCATAACCGCAGATTTTTTAGACTTAATGGCGCGTGGTGGCCCCGTTATGTGGGTGATATTCGTCGTCGCTTGGGTTGCGATTATCATGCTCATAGAACGTGCATTAAGAGTCAATAGCTGGCATCGGCAGGCGCTAAAAGATCAACAAGCACTTGAAGACGATAAAACACATCTGCCTGAAAAATCGAGCACGCAAAATACCAGCCCGATTGCACTATTAATCTCACGCCTAGAATGGCAAGAAATTAAACACAACGATGATTTAGCCCAACAACTCAACATCCAACTCGCTGAGCTAATGCCAAAACTGGAAGGCACCTTGCCGACCATCGCTATTATTGGCTCTCTACTCCCCATGCTTGGACTTTTAGGCACCGTCACAGGCATGATTGAAGTCTTTGAGGTTATCGCCTTACAAGGAACCGGCGAACCACAAGAAATGGCGCATGGTATTTCGCAAGCACTGCTCACAACCGCAAGCGGACTCATCATCGCGATTCCCGTTATCTTTTTTCATCACCTACTGGTTCGGCAACTACGGCATGTACTCGCAATTACCGAGCAAAGTATGCATGCGGTTTATTCTAAAGATATTTCTATCTTAAAAGAAAAGCAATGAGAAATACTAAAAACCCAATCAACAGCCCAAAACTTGAAGCCGGCACACCAGAAATCTCAATGGCTCCGTTGATTGATGTCGTCTTTTTACTGTTAATATTTTTCATGGTGACCACGGTCTTTCCGGAAAATCGCGGGCTCATCATAGAAAAGCCCGAATCAAAACAATCCGAACCACTGGCGATGAAAAAAATCACATTTCTAGTTTCTAAAACGGGTGAAATTCAATTTAAAAAACGCAGCATTGAACTTCATGATATTGAACGTTTAGTCAAAGAAACACTGACAGCCGCACCAGACACTGCCGTGTTAATACAGATTGACCGTAGAGCACCAACCGAAATATTCATCAAAGCATTAGATGCCTGTAAAGCCGGTGGTGCAAAGCAAGTCGGTATTGCAACCAGCCCAGAAAAAAACTAAAAACTCGGTGCATGAAAAGAATAAATCTTAACTACTGGATAACGGCAATTGCCATAGGTTCCTTATTAAATACGAGCTTGTTTGTACTACTACCAAAACTCGGAAAAACAGAACCACCCAAAGCTCCGTCTATCATCAAAGTAGAATTTATGGCCTGGCAACAACCCAGAAAAAAACAACCAACTCCTCCGAAAAATAAACCAAAGCTTAAACCCAAGCCCAAACCTAAATTAGAAAAACCCAAACCTAAATTAGCCCCTCCACCCAAATCGCTACCGAAAAAAAAACCAGCGCTAACCGAGGAGCCTACTCCTATAGAAAAACCCCCAATACCTGAACCCGCCATCAAAGAAGAACCCACTGAAGAAATACTACCGGTGCCCGCGCCTATATTTGAACTAACAAGCATGCCAAGAATGATACACAGAGAAACACCTGTTTACCCGCCAGAAATGCGCGCGCAAGGCAAAGAGGCAACCGTAAAACTGGAAGTATTACTCGACGTTAACGGACAAGTTAAAAAAGTAACTATAAAAAAATCAGGCGGAAGCTTATTCGACCAGGCCGCAATAAATGCCATAAAATCCTCCACATTCATGCCCGGAAACATCAATGGAAAACCCGTTGCAGTCCTCATGCGAATACCGGTAAAATTCAGATTAAGATAATATATATTCGTATGATTATGAGCGAATTACCGTGAATGTCAGCCCTACATTCCCAGGGATTAAGGGGTCAGGGATTGGATTAAGGGGTCAGAGCCCTTTAATCGCTTGCTTTACGTAATGTGAGAAACCATTTATATTAACCTGAATTAAAATTCGATGTCGGCTGGAACGAGTAAAATAAAGTCTATTTTTTAAATGCTGACGACCAAACCTCTTAACCGTGGGAAATAAACATTGGATTTATTCGAGACCGCAACTATCCAAGCAAAAAACCTGCTGCACAAAGATGGCATCACTAATTATTACGGGCATATTATGTCTTTAGATGACGCCGATCTACACCTTATTAGTTTACTCAATAATATATGTTGGAAGAATGATGAGGCAATTATTTTTGGTAAAAAAATTCTTACCAAACGTAAAGTAGCCTGGTATGCTGATAAACCATTTAAATATACTTACTCTAAGATTACAAAGCATGCGTTACCTTGGACGGAAGAATTGCTGGCTTTAAAAGATTTAGTGGAAAAAAGAACAAGTGAAAAGTTCAACTCATGCCTGCTGAATTTGTATCATAATGGAAGCGAAGGCATGGCTTGGCACAGTGATGACGAGAGAGATTTAAAAAAGAATGGAGCCATAGGGTCATTAAGTTTTGGTGCAGAGAGAAAATTTTCTTTTAAACACAAGAAGTCCAAAGAGACTGTATCGCTGATCTTGGAGCACGGTAGTTTACTTGTAATGAAAGGTACAACCCAGACACATTGGACGCATCGTTTGCCACCAACAAAAAAGACATGTAAGCCAAGAATTAATCTTACTTTTAGATCGATTAATACTTAACCTTATAATGCTTTGGATATATAAGAAAAAATGATAAATTTTGAGAAAGATATTGTAACAGTAAGGCCAAAAATAATAACTGATACCATCCAAAAATTACCAAATTATGTTGGTATATCAGAAGTTACAGCTGGCGCAAAAGGTATATCCATGAATATGGTTGTAATACCTGCGGGTGCTAAAGCTGAGCCCCATTATCATGATGGGTTTGAAACAGCAATTTATTTACTGAAAGGGAAAGTTGAAACTTTTTATGGAAAAAATCTTGAAAAATCTATCACCAATATAGAAGGTGATTTTATTTTTATCCCTGAAGGTGTTCCGCATCAACCAAAAAACCTGAGTAATTCCGAGGCCGCAATTGCAATTGTTTCGAGAAACGATCCTAACGAACAGGAAAGCGTGCAAGTTTATAACCTTGCTAGTAACAGCATGGATCAAACACCCTGAAAGACTATCGGGTTAGATCGTCCTGGCACCTAACCTGAACGAATACGACATGTATTTCTCAGAATGTCAGCACCCACCTTTAAAAGTTTTAGTCGGATGGTTGATGCTTGCGCGTGTGCCAATTCTGTTTCTTGTAATCCTAATCGGTATATGTTTTCCAAAAGAATATAAGCCAGGGAAGAAAGTAATACGCGAAACTGATTTGGCCACCAGTTGTGACAACTGGTTCTGTGACCACAAACCGTGGATTTGCACCTTGACTCATATACCCCAGCTTAGCGATAACACGTCTTTCTTTATCCCAGCTTTTTGCCGCATATTGAATCTCTGTAAAGTAAGCGCCAAACAAACCCCAGTATTCCAATTGATCAATTAACCACTTAAGCTAAGTTTTTTCAAACTAAAGGACTTAGCTACATGTCAAAAAAACAAAAATACGATTGATCTGTTTTACTCCAAGAATTTACCGACAGCGGGCTAACTCAAGCTCGATTCTGTGTCGAGTGTCATATCAATGCAAAGTACTTCAGCTTACGTCGGGCAAAATTGCTGAAAGAAAAACAACCCGCTTTTGTCAGAGCGAAAATCTCGCCTTCACCCAATAGTCATCGTGCAAAACAACAAACACTGCTGCTCAAGTTTCCTCATGCTGAACTTCGTTTTGACACCTCCATTGATCCTCTTTATGTTTCACAACTGATTAAGGCCTCATCATGATCCAATGATCTGATCAGGTTGATATCTATTTGCACCGAGAGCCGGTTGATTTTCGCAAAGCCATCAACGATCTCAGTCTTATCGTCGAAGATGTGATGGAACTATCACCCTTTAAGCGTGCCATCTTTGTTTTTTGCAATAAAAATCGGCGTCAACTGAAAGTCCTTTATTGGGAGAATACAGGCTTTGTGCTTTGGCAAAAGCGCTTAGAAAAAGCACGTTTCAAATGGCCAAAAAAACAGGAACAAAGCACCGTTGAACTCACGCATGAGCAGTGGCGGTGGTTGCTACGAGGTTTTGATATGACACAAATAAAACCGCATGAAACATTGTCTTTTCAAACCATTGGTTGACGTTTTTGTTATAATAAAGACCAATGAATATTCTCGACGTCAGACAAGAAAATACAGCATTAAAAGCTCAGCTGACTGAAAAAGATCAGCGTATTGAGGCGCTCGAAGAATTCATCAAACACCTGCAACAGAAAAAGTTTTCACCCTCGAGTGAAAAAATACCCCCCATCAATTAAACCTCTTTAACGAAGCAGAAGATCAGTCGTTAACCGACGAAACTGATATTGAGGGCGATTTGAACCCCATTCCTGAAAACAGAGTCCGAAGGGCCTATCCTGCATACAGCATGTGCAGTCCCTCCTCCTGAGGTATTTCACTTCTTGGCACACAATGCACATGATTGCTCATAAAAGCATAGACGTGAATATCACATCCGCTTGTTCTTTAAGATGATGCAAATAGAATTGAGAATCTTCGTCCGTGAAAAACAAACCGAGCGATTATTCTCGCGTTGGATTATATGCCAGGCTATTCCTGGTATTGAGATACGTGCCCTGCGCGGCATTAAACATCTCCCGCAATACTGAAAAACCCCAAAATAACACCTTAATCATGGTCTGTCCCCTATTTCTTGCTTGTCCCCTATTTCTTGCTATTTCTTGGTCTGTCCCCTATTTCTTAGGATATATTTCATCAGGTTTTGTGCATTTTTTGCTTCTGGTTAAAAGTGTTAGCTTTGCCTGGATTCGGGGCAGGATAACCTGCCCCGGATGTCCTGGTTTACGGTGTATTTACATTACCTGATGTATTGTTGTTATAGGTGTTATTGGACAAGGTGATGTTACAGCCGTCCTCCACGGTACCAGCTTTATACACTCCCCAGCTAGCGCTATTTTCTATGGTGCTATTGGTCACGCTAAAACGTGTGGGGGAACCCGATGTGCAAGATGACTCGATGTTTCCAGAGTTTGATACATTTCCGGCTCCGGCATATTCAACAGTGACATAATCCAGTTGATTATTCAGGCTATTGCTATAGCGAAACACAATACCCTCCCAGTAACCTGGTGATGCTTCCAGTCCGGTAAACAAAATGGGTTCGGCTTCAGTGCCAATAGCTTTTAATGAGCCAGAACTACTGACCGAGAGCCCTGTACCTGCATTAAATGTGAGGGAAACGCCCGCCTCCAAGGTTAGTGCGGCATCAATACCATAGGCAAAAGAAGAGCGCATATAGTAGGGAACATCCAGTTTTTTCCAGGTTTGTGCGGTTTCGACACCCTCACTAAAAACATGAATACGATCATCTGTATTCCCGTTATATTGGCTATCGTTACCCAGCTTCCCAACCATCTCATCAGGCAGGCTAATGGGACGATCATTCAATGTCAGGGTGTTGTTTTCAAATGCATCCAGGCTAACACTACTGTCAACGAGATATACGCCTAAATTACTGGCCTGACGTGAAGTGCTATTTTTAACGCTGAGACGTGTTGGGCTCCCGGACGTTGAGGATGTATTGATATTGATGACACCGTATTCAATCGTGACATAATCCAGTTGATTATTGATGCTGTTGCTCCAGCGGAACTCAATACCCTCCCAGTAACCCGGCGTTGCCTCCCGGGCCGTGATAACAATTGGCTCTGCTACCGTACCCACAGCATATAAAGAGGCACCTGTATTCACCACAAGCTGTGTTCCTGCAGCAAACTCCAATCTCACTCCCGGATTAATAGTGAGTCGTGCCGGACTGTTGACACTAATACCATTTGGGACTTTATAACAAGATTCAGCTAAAGTCGTATCAGCATCGATATTGCTATCCGTAATTTCACTATTACAAACACCCGCAACAATATCAATTATCGTCAACACGGCGGTTGTATTAGTTCCCAAACTTGTATTTGCAGACGGGTTGGACAATGTCAGGTTCACGATTTCATCGCCTTCCGTTGCGTTGTCTGAAATAATTTGCACAGTAAATGTTTTTTCATTGCTGTCGTTCGCTGCCCAGTTCAATGTTCCTGAAGTCGCCGTGTAGTCTTCGCCGTCAATCGCTGTGCCATTACTGGTGGCATAATCAACATTGATGGCCTCAGAAATATCACCCGCACGATTGACGGCAATAGTGACACTGGCAACATCTTCATTGATCTGATAGGTAGCCGATGAAAACGACACACTGGATACGTCGATCGTGCCACCGGTGGCCACGCAGGTTTCACTGCTGGGGTCGGATGTATTGCCTGCTGCATCATAGGCTTCAATGCGATAACAGTATTCTGTTGCGTTAACCAGATTCAGATCGGTATAGGTTGTTGATGTCACAATAGCAACCAATGTTGTCGCATTCCCCATACTTCCACGAAGAATACGGAATCCAACCACGTCATTGATTTGTGCTTGCGACCAACTCAATGAAACACTGCTGTTATCGGCACTCGCCTGTAAATTGGTGGGTATAGGTGGTGCCTCGGTATCCGGTATGCCGTCGAGCATTAAAGGCTTTGTCGGCCCTGCTTTGGCGGATACCTGGCCTCGGCCATCAATCGCCTCCACTTCATAAGTATAGTTGGTGTTAGTCACTAAACCCGTATCAAGATACACCGGATACGGTGTCGAGCCGACAAGCGTGCCATCGCGATATACATTATACCCGGTCACCCCCTTGTCATCTGTTGAGGCATCCCAGACAACAACAATTTCACTCTCACTTGCTGGCAAGGCACGTAAATTATCTGGTATTGTTGGGACATTATCCGTCGCTGCTGTGAAGTCGATATCAAGATTGATCTTGTTGACAATCAGGTTCTGAATATTAGTCACCGGATCATTGATGATGATGGTGATCTGATTATTGTTGATAACAACCGGGCTATTATCCAGGAAGCCATCAAAACCGGTTCCATCGGCATCAAAGGGGGTTGACAATAAATCCACATCCTCAACTACACCGTTTTTATCCAGTACTTGCGCGACGATCGCTTGAATTTCATTCTTGATCGCATTCACTGCTGATTCAGTCGGCATATTTGTGATGGCACTCGTACCAGCAAACTCCGCATCAAGATCCAGGCCCTGTACTTTAAACCAGTTCCTGATAATCAGGTCACTATAGGGATGGATATTTCGAGTAACCATGGAGGTGTTATTGCGATGTGCAACGCTGTACAAAAATTCTCCATTACCTTTGTCCACCCGCAATAAATAAGGCCCGTTATCGACTAAATCATCAATCTGAAATTTACCATTAGCATCGGAAACGCCTGAGTCAGTCATACCACTTTGTGATTTAACCGTTATGGTTGCGTTAGCAAGCGCGGCACCAATAGCAGCCGTGCCACGAATCCCGGTACCAATAATATCTTCAGGGCTGCCTCTGCCACATCCAGTCAGTATTGCAATAGCAAAAATCAATAGGCCGGCTTTCAAAAAATATGATTTACCCTTTACTTTTAAGTGACTCATTTTCCTTTCCTCCCGCTTTTGTGTGTTCTTCAAAATAATAAATACCGATGCCTACCCTTTTTATGGATTCTTCTGATGCAGAAGGTTCTTGCGGCATTCTGTGAATCAGCCATTGGTTTAGTTCCGTTAACAAACCGGACGATTTGTTATGGCTGTGGGCTTTAAATTCTCTGACGATATCTTCAGGCACATCTCTATGGATTAGCTGTCGCTGAAAATGCGGTTGCTTTTTTTCATGCTCAAGATTGTATGCCACCGTTTCCATCAAATCGGCAACACAGATTGACATGATCTCAATTTGCTCAGACTTGTCATTTTTCGGTATATAGCCACAATTGAGCAGTTGCACAAAATCTTTTTCCAGCGTGATTTTTGCGATGCCCATGCGTTTGAGTTCTTCAAGGATGGCGCGGGCCGTAATGTCCCCGCTGTAGCGGGCAGCCAACATACTAAAGCTGGCGTTATCACCCTTTATGGGCAGCATTTTAGGTTGTTTTTCTGCGTCCAGAAATTCCGTGTCATTTAACCAACCGGTAACGACTCTCAAAGCTCGGTTAGTCGTGCCTTTTCTGGGTTGAATTTCGCTGGCGCTCTGTTGCGTCAAACGAACAACTTCCTTCCGGTTTAACCCGGTCAGGATAGCCACTCGGGAATAGGTCGTTTTTCGGCCTGGGATAGAAAAGTGCTCATACGCAACTTCCATGTAGGCGCGCTTTGCAAATTCTGTAAACTCGCCATGTGATATTTCGTTACGAATTAATACCCTTATTAAGGGTTTTAATATCAGTATGACAGCCTGAGCCAGAACAGTTTTAATCGACGCCTTCATAAACGGGATAATAATCCCGTTTTTTCAGCTTGTCAACGTAAGTTACAAACAATGTTATACCGTTTGCGGTTAGAAAAGTGACCTCGGTTATTGGATGGGTTATTATTTTTTGAAAGTGGCGAGCAATACTGAAAATATTGAACTCAATTCCAAATAATTCGGTTTTATATGAGAGTTAAAAAAAACTCTTCGTATCATGAATAATTTTTCCAGCCAAAAATTAACCACACTGGACCGCGCCCACGTCTGGCATCCATACAGTGCCATGGACGCTGAACAACCCATCTACCCTGTGGTGTCTGCCACCGGGGTACGATTGACCCTGGCCGATGGCCGGGAGCTGATCGATGGCATGTCATCGTGGTGGTGCGCTATTCATGGTTATAACCATCCGGTAATGAATCGTGCATTGCAGACACAAATGGAAAACATGGCCCATGTAATGTTCGGTGGTCTCACTCATCCTCCGGCCATTGAGCTGGCACAGCAGTTGGTGGCACTGACACCAGAACCCTTACAAACCGTATTTTTTTCTGACTCTGGCTCTGTGGCTGTAGAGGTGGCAATGAAAATGGCGATCCAGTATTGGCATGCCAAGGGGCAATCGCACAAACAGCGCTTTGTCACCCTTCGCCATGGCTATCATGGTGACACCTTCGCGGCCATGTCGGTATGTGATCCTGTCACAGGCATGCACACGCTATTCTCTGACATGCTGACCCCGCAATTTTTTGTGGATGCGCCACAGTGCCGGTTTGGTGAACCTTGTACCGATGCGCACATCACTTCGCTGGTGAAAACATTGGAAACTGAGCATCAACACATCGCAGCTCTCATTTTGGAACCCATCGTACAGGGCACTGGCGGCATGCGTTTTTATTCTGCTGATTATCTGAAAAGGGCGCGTGCGCTCTGTGATGAATACGGTGTGTTATTGATCCTCGATGAAATCGCCACTGGCTTTGGCCGCACCGGTAAACTATTTGCCTGTGAATATGCTGATATTGCCCCGGACATTCTTTGTCTTGGCAAGGCGCTCACTGGCGGTTATCTCACCCTGGCCACCACCCTCACTACAGACACTATTTCAGAAACCATCAGTTCAGGTGAACCGGGACTGTTTATGCATGGCCCTACTTTCATGGCCAACCCTCTGGCCTGCGCTGCGAGCCTGGCCAGCCTGCAACTACTGCTTGATTCATCCTGGCAACAAAACGTGCAACGCATCGCACGCGGCCTGGAAGCAGGACTGGCCCCTTGCCGTTCCTTTGAGCCGGTGGCGGATGTCCGTGTGCTGGGTGCCATTGGCGTGGTGGAATTACATCGTCCTGTTGAAATGAAAACCCTGCAACCCCGTTTTGTGGATGCAGGTGTCTGGGTACGGCCTTTTGGTAAACTAATTTATCTGATGCCACCTTTCATTATTGGTGAGCATGATCTCGCCACCCTCACCCAGGCCGTTACGGATATCGTTGCTGATCTCTAATATGATACCTAACTATAAAACTGAGATAAGCATTGTAAAACTTAATATAATTAACAATACAGAGAATATTTTTTTCAAAATAGAAACATTGAGTCTATGGGCTAACTTAGCGCCATAGGGTGCGGTGAAAAAACCGGCGATAGAAATCAGTAACACGGCAGGTAAATAGATGAATCCATATGTGTAGTTACCCATTGAATAGCTTTCCCAGCCATTAATAACATATCCAAAAGTACCTACAATTGAAATCGGCAATCCGATTGCAGCGGAAGTTCCAATAGCTTTTTTTATATCAATATTTTGCCAAGTAAGATAAGGGACAGTTAAAGAGCCACCGCCAATAGAGACTAATGCCGATATTGCTCCAATTCCAGACCCCGCTATTACTAATCCAGTATTTCCAGCGAGTTTTTTGTTTAGTTTTGGTTTTATATTTAAAAACATTTGAATGGAAACATAGACCATAAATAGGGAAAAGAATACAGCGAGATAAAACGAGCTGATATGTGAAACGATAAAAGTAGCTATAAATGTGCCCACAATAATACCCGGCAGCATTCCTTTAACTATAGACCAAACAACACCACCCTTTAAATGGTGAGCCCATAAGCTTGAAATTGACATGACTATTATGGAGGCCATTGAGGACCCTAATGCTAGATGTACTACGCTTTCTACAGGAACCCCTTGTGATAAAAATAAAGCGGTTAATACCGGTACCATTATTCCGCCGCCGCCAAGTCCTAATAATCCGGCCATAAACCCAACGAAAGACCCCAGCAATAAAAAAGATAAAATCCACTCAGGTTCTAACATTCTAAATTCATTTCGTTCAACATCAGATTTAGTTTCTTTTTGTTAGTATTTCGGAATACATACTGAGTCTAAAGCAAGCACTATGACTTTTTAATCCAAGTCCAGGTTGTCAAGGTTCAACGAAGGTATGGAGATCACTTCTTCTGAAGTTAAATCTACGGCTGTTAGAAACCCATCAATGTATGCGCCGGTGTCGATAAAAAATAGATTGCCAAATAATGTCGCTTGATTAACGATGCTGTGGCCAATATAAACTTTATGTACTTTTTCTACGATCGGCTCATGATATGAACCTGGATATAAAGCCATCATTTTTTGCTTTCGATAACTTTCGCGCGACCACAGCATAATCTGTAATTGGCGCTCGCTTATTTTTTTACGTTCAACTTTTTTAACCAGCTTAGGCCAATTAAATAAATCAGGCGGTACATCAGCGTGCACTATTCCAACCGTCCCAAAAGGGGTTTCGACTTGTATTAAATAGGGAAGCTCGGCATAAATCTCTTGGAACTCATCCAAGAGGCATGCATCAAGCTCCTCCGCCCAGCGACCACCGTTACGCATCCATACTTCGTGAATTTCTAGATTCATGTCACGCGAGGCAAGTAGCATTGCTTCGTGATTCCCTCTGACGGAGTGAAACCAGGGTTGCTTTAAAAACTCCAAAGCGCGCAGACTTTCAGGCCCCCGGTCTATGTGATCTCCCACGCTGAGCATTCGATCCACTGTAGGATCAAAAGCTATCTCTGCCAGTAATTCTTCAAATAATGAAAAATAACCATGAATATCGCCCACTACAAAATCACGCCCATCTTCATTCAAGCTTAGTTTTAATACCGTCATTTTTATATGTTTACTCGATCCTTGCTGATCTATGCTATTTATCGGTTGGAGGTTCAATATTCAGCACTTTTCGATGCAGAAAAATCGCGCGACTTAAACCAGTGACAATACCACCACATAACGTAGAAACTTCCCTAACCCAATAAATAACAATGATTTAAGAAACCCTAATCGCAGCCAGCCTGCGATCAAACACAAAGGATCTCCGATCACTGGTAGCCAGGATAACAATAATACGGGAGCCCCCCAGCGCTGCGTCCGCACGAGAGCGCCTTGATATTTTTTTTCATTTAGTGTTTTTGAGGATAAAAATCGCCCAATCAACCAAGAAGTCATTCCGCCTAAGGTATTCCCTATAGTAGCCGCTATTAATAAACCTTGAGAACTAAAAAGCTTTTCATTAGCCAGGTATAACAAGGCTAACTCAGATCCACCTGGCATGAGCGTGGACGAAATGAAAGCACTTGCAAACAAACCCCATAAACCATATTCGATGGTCCACGCTTGGAAATGCTCTGCCATTTAATGCGTCGTTCCTGCTTGATCAAAGAGCGCGATTGTAACAAACCAGCGCATTAATCCCGTATAATTTATTACTGTGTTATCTTAGGTGATTAATTTATTTCCATATGCTAGATAATCTTCGACACCGACTTTCTTATGCCAATAAAAACCTTCTTCTCCTGTCTGTTTTCGGGCTTGTTGTGGGTTTATTTGCGGGTCTCGTCATTATTGCATTACGCCTTAGTATCGAAACCATTCAAATGGAATATTTACCGGATGGCAGTATCGAAGGCTACGAGTCTTTGCCATTTTGGGCGCGTTTTCTTCTACCGGTTGCTGGGGCATTTTTACTCGGCTGGTTATTTCAATCATTATCCGCTAACTCGCGCTCGATAGGTGTGGTTCACACCATCGAACGACTGGACTACCATCAAGGACACTTTCCATTAAAGAATGCTATCGTCCAATTTATCGGGGCAGCGGTTAGTCTGATCAGCGGGCATTCCGTGGGTAGAGAAGGGCCGTCCATACATCTTGGAGCCGCAAGTGGTAGTTTATTCGGTCAGTGCTTGCGTTTGCCGAATAATGCTATTAGAACCCTGGTCGCTTGCGGGGTTGCTGCGGGAATTGCCGCTTCTTTTAACACGCCGCTTGCTGGGGTTATCTTTGTTGTTGAAGTGATTATCTTCGAATATACACTTGCAAGCTTAATCCCCATCATCCTTGCCGCTGTTGTTGCCACTATACTTTGTCGGGCTGTATTCGGTCACGAAAGTATTTTCACAGTACCTGAAATTACCCACGTTTCTAACTGGGATTTGCCTTGGATTGTATTCACAGGCTTGATTGTCGGCTTATTCGCCGTCGTTTATATACGCCTATTATTACGTTTTTCGAAAACGGCAACCCATCTTCCAATATGGAAGCGCATGACTTTGGCAGGAATTATCGTCGGGGTTTGCGCATTATTTGTACCGGAAATAATGAGCATGGGCTATGACACCGTGGATTCAGCAATATTAGGCCAATATACCTTTATTGCCTTAGTCATTATTGCGCTGATCAAACTATTAGCAACCACTGCCGGACTTGGGCTTGGTTTGCCGGGTGGACTCATTGGTCCGTGTGTTTTTTTGGGAGCAACTCTGGGAGCGGCGCTCGGGCAAATTGTGGGTTTATTCTCGGCTGAGGAAAGCTTAAATATTAGCTTATTTGCAATCATCGGAATGGGTGCGATGATGGGAGCAACCTTACAAGCCCCATTAGCCGCATTAATTGCAATATTTGAACTTACCCTTAGTCCGCATATTATTTTTCCGGGCTTGCTCGCCATTATTGTAGCGAACTTAACCGCTAACGAAATGCTAAAACAGCCTTCTATTTTCCGTTCTTTATTACGCATTCAGGGGCTGGACTACAAAAATAGTCCAACTTCCCAAGCTTTGCGACGAATCGGGGTTTCAAGCGTTATGGACAAAGCATTTATCGTTTTACCTAAAGGGTCTACTCTCAACGCAATAAATAATGCGTTAAAAGAAAATCCTAAATGGATATTAATTGATGGCAATGACGAAACAAAAACACTCATGCCTGCAATTGATTTAAAACGCTACTTGATTGAGCATAAAGGACAAACAATCAATCTTGGTGAAATACCTGCGGAACGAATGGATGCTGCGGGTATTTTTCTTCAAGCATCAATGCAAGACGCTTTTGAAAAAATTGAACAATCATCCGCCGAGGCGGTTTATATACAAACCTCCGCAATGCATGCTGAAATCCGTGGCATTATTACCCGGGAAGATATAGAGTTTCAACAAAAAACAAACATTTAGGAATATGGGAATATCATTATGCTCTGGCTAAAAGCACTACACATATTTTTTGTTATTTCGTGGTTTTCGGGGTTGTTATATCTCCCACGCCTGTTTGTATACCATGCATCTACAAAAGATGAAGCCGGTAATGCGCGCTTTAAAATTATGGAGCGCAAGCTTTATGCAATGATGACATTTGGCATGCTTGGCAGTCTTATTTTTGGTTTATGGATGCTGTTTGCTTATGCATGGTCCGCCTATGCAAGTGACGGTTGGTTATACGCAAAGATTTTATGTATTGTCCTATTGCTAGGCTTTCACTTCCACACTAAAAAAATTATGCGTGAATTTGCAGATGATAAAAATATTCGAACAGATGTTTTCTACCGTTGGTATAACGAAATTTCTGCGATACTCGGATTTGCTATTGTTATCTTTGTTGTGGTTAAACCATTTTAAAATTAGGCTGCATACCCGTGATTAAGTCAGACAAAACTCCGCCAGTCGTTACTGGGGTAAAAACAGTCACCAAATCGCGCCTATTTCACATAGAGCAAGTTAATCTTAAATTTTCTAATGGCACTGAAGTAGAATACGAGCGCTTAAAAACCTCTACAACAGGTGCAGTGCTCATCGTGCCTATGCTTGACGACAATACCGTCTTATTAATTCGAGAATATGCAGCCGGAGTTGAGCGCTACGAACTTGCTTTACCGAAAGGAAAAATAGACCCTGGTGAAACCATGTTTGAAGCGGCCAACCGAGAGAGCCAAGAAGAAACGGGCTATGCGGCAAATAAACTTTCATTACTTAAATCCTTATCCATTGCACCCAGTTATCAAAGCCATGTAACGCATATTATTCTTGCCGAGAGTTTATATGAAAGTCCTGCCGAGGGCGACGAACCCGAAAGCATTGAAGTTATTCCTTGGAAACTTTCTGCGCTTAATGAATTACTAGAGCACAAAGAATGCACTGAAGCTCGAAGTATTGCCGCATTATTTATGGCCCGAGAAAAACTAGCAACCCGCTAATTTATGCTTTATCCCTAATATTGAGATTCGTAGCGGCAGGCTTAACATATCATACACAAGGGTTTTCCTGTAACATGAATTTCCGCTGGAGCTATAGGCGCTTATATGACCAAAGCATTAACAGATTTATTACGTCCTGTTATCAATATTGCCCATACAGCGGGCGATGAAATACTTAAGTTATACCATTCCAATTTCACTGTTACGCAAAAACCTGACCTCACGCCGCTCACTACCGCCGATATTGCTGCTCACAATGTTATTGAGTCCAGCTTAAAAGCGCTTACGCCAAGTATCCCTATTATCTCTGAGGAATCGAAAATACTATCTTACGAAGAACGTCGGTCTTGGTCAAAATACTGGCTTGTTGACCCGCTGGATGGAACCCGTGAGTTTATTAAAAAAAGTGGTGAATTTACGGTAAATATCGCACTGATTGAAAACAATATTCCAGTGCTAGGCGTAATCTACACACCGACCACCAACATCTGTTATTTTGCGTGCAAAGATAAACCTGCTTATAAACAAGAAAAAGACCAGACTCAACAAAAAATATGCGCTATTCATAATACTCAACTTCATAATATCACCGTTGCGGGAAGCCAAGCGCAAGGTGAAAAAAAGTTAAGTACTTTTATGGAAAAACTGGGTGGGCATAAAAAAATATGCATGGGCAGCTCGCTGAAAAGCTGCATGGTAGCTGAAGGTATTGCTGACATCTATCCGCGTTTCGGTCCTACTTCAGAATGGGATACTGCAGCGGCGCAAATAATCGTAGAGCAAGCGGGAGGGCAGATCGTTGACACTAATATTAAATCGCTGCGCTATAACACCAAAGACTCTTTATTAAATCCTGACTTTATGGCGATTGGCGATACCTCATTTGATTGGAAAAGGTTTTTATAGCATTAACAGCCATAACGCATGCGAGTTCCTCGAATGAGTGACATTGTAATCTCATCAGAACTTAACTCCAGCGGGAAACAAGCTCCGGATACTTTAGCATCATGAATACTCGCTCCATTCATTTTTGCATGACTAAAATCGACTCCTCGAAGATCCGTTAGACGAAAATAAGCATCCGAAAAATCAAGTCCATCGGCATCTAAACCTTGTAAATCTAAAGCCCTAAAATCACAATTTGTGAAATCCAATGTAGAGTCTTTGGATCGACGTGAATTAAACTCCTCAATCTTGCCTTCACGTAATAATTGATACATCGGGTCTTTTTTCATCACTGGCTTTGGCATTATTCTAAATTCCTCAGTTGACCGTTATGAGACGCTGTTAAATTATTGATATAAAATATCCTAAAGAATGCAGCAAAATGAGAATCCTTAAGATAGTATCGCCTTACTCAGCTGAAAAAAATACGCTGAGAATTCTAGGCCTATTAAAAAGCACCAATCATTCGACCGTTCAATGGTTGCACAGGACGAATACTATTGGGAAAGATTTGGGTAAATGCATTTATTTGTGCTTGCGAAACTTCCCCTCGTGTACTCAAGACATTCCAGTTAACGTTTTCTGAGCAAGGGGGCGTAGTCAACGAACCTGAAAAATTATAGTAACCCTTGTCTTCGGGTAATAATGCGTTTATATCAAATGCTTGCGCTAGGTTTGAACTTCCCTTGGTGAGCGGCATCGCTGCCCACACAGGTGATAATATGGCATTCTCCTCTGCACCCACAACAAACAATACGGCAATTACCCCTAACTGGCCGTCCGCCGCCTTATGGACTAAGTGAGCCACTAAATCAGCATGCTCACCTTCAATTTTGTTTTCACTGGGAGAATGAAAGTGAAACTGTAATAAATCGAAGCGTTTGCCCGTTAAAACAACGTAACTACCGGCTGGGTAGTTAACTTGAATAGTATGGCCATTATTAACGATTTCTAGATTTTGCGCGGTCGCATAACTAAATTCGATGGCCGTTAAACCCATACCATGTGCCCCTGCGATATTCACCGGGGACTGGGATTTTCCATCGCTGCACAGCGCGTACTTGTCGTTCAATGTGCCCCAATGTGCCGGGCCTGTGTCGCCGATATAACTCCAGCGAGATTCTTGCCCTCCGCCCATTGAAGCACAACCGCTAATAACACTTACAATGGCTAATATAAGCCATGACTTATTCATCATCTTATTCCCCTTATTTAAACCAGTTTTATATTGAATTATTCTAGGTTATCAGTTTCTTGGGAAGATTAGCCGAATTTGTTTACACATTCAATATGCGGGGCAATAAGGGAACTAAAACAGTTCAATTTCACCTGTTTTATTCTTGTTCTCTGCGGCCAGGTTAACCGCCTCTTTTACCGAGCCTCCGTCCATCAATGAATGAAATAGTTCGCGGTCAGATTCCATGTTATAGCGTTTCTCAATGTCGTTCATTAATTTTTCCCAGCGCTCGGGATCAACAAGTGATGCAGGATCATTCGACATTTTTTTGAGCTGTTTTATGTTTTCCGATGTGTGGGTAAGACGTTGAGTCAGTTTATCGTAGAACTGAAACCCTATGGTTCCCGACTGAACCTTATCAAAATAAGTATCACAGCTTTTCAAAATCTGCTTTTTCAATTCTTTATTGTCCTCGTTATCCACAAGTTTATCTGCCATTAAGCGAATGTCTTGTACATCTCGAACCATGTCCATAAATGTTTTTGTAAGGTTTTGAACAACATCATTGGCTTCTTTCAGGGATAGTTTAATTTCACCTGTGGTCAATGAAAGAAATTTACCGAGATCAGAATTGAACGCTTCCGTGATGACTTGTTGCTTCGATATACCCATGAGCTTCCCTTTTAGTTAGGTTTAATGTCTCCTTATATCGTATTTGTCGATAAAAAAGTTGAGCATCATAAGGTCTGAATAAGATTTATATTGCAAGAATATGAAAATAAACTCTAAGAATAATTAAAAATGAATAAAAACCCATCTATCCCCTTGCTTTTAGACGAGTCATCGACCTTGTACGACTTATTTCATCAGCGTGTAACAGCAAGCCCGCAAGCAATTGCATTCAAGATATTCACCGCAGATAGTTATACCGAACTTGATTGGAAACAGACTTATCGCGAAATTGTGAAATGGCGAGATGGATTAAAACAAACTTCATTGATGCCGGGTGATCGAATAGGTATTTGCATGACGAATTGCCCGGATTGGTTATGCATTGAATTAGCGTGTATCAGCCTAGGCTTGATTGTTGTTCCTCTCGCACCACATGATTCCTTCGCCCGCATGAAATATATTATCGAAGACAGCCAGTTATCCCTTTTAATCGTGAACCAAGTAAGCGCATCCAGCAAAGCCAAAATCATTCAAGAACAACAATTAACACATACTTTTAATATTGCTTTCTTCTACCAACAATCAGTAAAAGAAAGTCTTAGCGAGATTTACACCGCACAAAACAGCGCTCTCAATGGTGCAATTTCGATTCAAGCGCATGATCTTGCGGTAATTATATATACATCTGGTACCACCGGATCACCCAAAGGTGTCATGCTTTCTCATCGTAATCTTTTAGCCAATGCAAATGCATGTTCAACTTATATAAACGGCAGTTTAAAAGATCATATTCTCGTTGTACATTCCCTTGCTCATGCAATGGAACATACGGTTGCAATTTATGTGTCGATGATTGCGGGTTTCAGTCTTACATTTAGCCGAGGTTATCATTATTTATTTGATGAGCTAGCGATCGTTAAACCAAGCATACTGATTGGCTCACCTATGATGTTTGAAGACTTGCTGAAACAGGCAAGTAATAGCACCGCAAAAAAAGCATCGCGGTTCACGGGAATTTTTTCTTTTTCCAGAAAACATCAACAATTATTTGGCGGAAATCTGCGCTGTTTATTTTCCGGTGGCGCACCATTAAAAATGGATACTTTCAATCAGTATTTAAGTATTGGAATTCCGCTATTACAAGGTTACGGACTCACGGAAGCAGGTCCAGTGGTGTCAATTGGCAGCCTGGATGATGGCGATTTTATGAGTGTAGGAAAACCACTACCCTGCATTGCAACACGTATAGGAAAATCAAAAACATTAGAAATTCAAGGTGACGCCTTGTTTCTAGGTTATTGGAATCAAGGTAGGCCGGAATTGCAAAACCAAGAATGGTTTAATACCAAAGATCTTGCAGAAATTAATAACGGCATCATCCGTATCAAAGGTCGCATTGACGATGTCATTATCATGGCAAATGGTAGTAAGATTATTCCGCAAGAAATCGAAAATATATTATTACAAGACAGTATTTTCCATCAAGTATGCATTGTTTGTGATAATGCGTCGTATTTATCATTACTGGCTATAGTCAATAAAACTTCACTATTGGAATTATCCAGAGAGCTAAAAATAGTCGGCCAGGCTTTGACTCAAACCATTCATCATAAAAAAATGCTTGCCGCGTTAAAAACGCGAGCAAACACCTTGCTTTCATTAGCTCACAGCAAGCAACGAATTGAAAAAATAGCGCTCTTTATCGAGCCTTGGTCTAGCACAAACAATCTACTCTCTGCCAATGGAAAACTCTCGCGCAAAAATATTCGCAATAAATATGCAAAAGAAATAGCGGCAATGCATTGAGCGGGTACGGGTACGAGAATCAGAATACGAAATAAATTAGTACTATTTTTTTGCATTGGCGAAAGCCAATGCGAATGCACTTTCTCCCTTTGTTGTTTTTTCGGTAGCCGCCTTTTGTTTCTTATTCATTTTATGGCTGGACTTATTAACAACCGGCATAGCATTCACTTTTTCCGCTAATCGCATAGATAAGGATATTCGTTTTCTTTCAATATCAACCTCAACGACTTTAACTTTTACAATATCACCCGTACGAACAACATCTCTAGGGTCTTTGACAAATTTGTCTGCCAATACAGAGATGTGAACCAAGCCATCTTGATGTACTCCTATATCAACAAACGCTCCGAAGTTTGCCACATTGGTAACAACGCCTTGCAAAATCATCTCTGGCTTAAGATCCGATATTTTTTCCACATCCTCTTGAAATGCCACCGCTTTGAACTCCGGCCGAGGATCTCTACCCGGCTTTTCAAGCTCGGTTAATATATCTCTAACGGTTAATTCTCCAAACTGCTCATCTGTGTAATTAGCAACCTTCAGTTTTCGCAGAAAACCAACATCCCCAATAAGTGACTGAAAATCTTTGCCTGTGTCCTGGATAATTTTTTCCGCTAAAGGATAGGCTTCGGGATGCACGGCAGAAAAGTCCAATGGGTTTTCTCCATTGGATATACGTAAAAATCCTGCGGCTTGCTCAAACGCTTTTTTGCCTAATTTTGCTACCTTGATGAGTTGCTTTCTATTGGTAAATGCACCGTGCTGATCGCGGTAATCAACGATATTTTTTGCCAAGGTTTTATTGAGTCCTGAGACATGTGTTAATAAAGGTGCTGAAGCCATATTTGCATCTACGCCAACTGCATTTACACAGTCTTCAACGATACCAATTAGACTCTTATTCAGTTGAGACTGATTGACATCATGTTGATATTGGCCTACCCCGATTGCCTTTGGTTCTATTTTTACTAGTTCGGCGAGCGGGTCTTGTAAGCGTCGAGCAATCGACACTGCACCGCGAATAGACACATCAAGATCTGGGAACTCAGCGGCGGCTAATGCAGATGCTGAGTACACAGACGCACCGGCTTCTGAAACGACAATTTTGGTCAAATTTGATGTTTTTAATGACTTTATTAATTCGGCTGCGAACTTATCCGTTTCACGCGAAGCTGTTCCATTGCCTATTGCGATTAGTTTTACTTCATGCTTCTCAATTAATTTGGTCAATGTATGAAGCGATTGATTCCACTGATTTTGCGGAGGATGGGGATAGATAGTCGCGTGATCAATAAACTTACCCGTATTATCAACCACGGCGACTTTAACCCCGGTTCGAAAACCGGGATCCAAGCCCATGGTTGTTGTAGATCCTGCCGGCGCTGCCATTAATAAGTCTTTTAGGTTATTGGCGAATACCTTGATAGCTTCCATTTCGGCTAATTTTTTAAGCTGCAGTTTTAACTCTGTGTCAATCCGGGTGATTAGTTTTACGCGTAATGTCCAACGAACGGTATCTAATAACCAGGCATCGGCAGCTCGAGATTTATTTTCGATTGCAAATGCTTTTGCAATCATGTGTTCACATACGATACTCTGGTTTATTGGAACTACTTCATCTGCATTCTGTTTCACCACAAGATTGAGTTGCAGAAAGCCTTCGGTGCGCCCGCGAAATAATGCTAAAACACGATGGGAAGGAATATTATCCAGTGCTTCCATTGAATCGAAATAGTCAGAAAATTTTGCCCCCTCACTTTCTTTTCCAGCGGCCACTTTAGATTCCAAAAATGCATTTTTCCATAAATATTCGCGCAGTAATCCAGATAAATCGGCGTCCTCAGAAAATAATTCCATTAGAATTTGTCGTGCGCCGTCAAGCACGGATTTAACATCATTAAATTTCAGTTCTTGGTTAATATATTTTTCTGCAAGTTGCTCAGGAGATTGCTCAGGGTTTTCCAGTAAGGTGAGTGCCAATGGTTCTATCCCAGCCTCTTTGGCGCTCTGTGCTTTGGTTCTCCGCTTGGGCATGTAAGGGCGATACAAGTCTTCAATTCGTGTTTTAGTCTCTGCAGAAAGAATCTCTTCTTGCAGTTTTGGCGTGAGTTTAGCCTGCTCATCAATACTCTTAATAATCGCCTCTTTACGGGCTTCGAGTTCTCTTAGATAACCCAATCTTTCTTCCAAATAACGGAGTTGGGTATCATCTAAGCTACCTGTTAGCTCTTTGCGGTAACGTGCCACAAACGGTACGGTAGCGCCTTCATCAAGCAAACTTGCTGCTGCTATAACTTGCTTTTCATTGACTTTGAGTTCATCGGCGATTTGCTTAACGACTGTTTTCATTATTGACATCACTTGCTTTTAAAGGGGGCGCAAAGTGTAGAGATTTTGCAGGGGTATTGGCAAGCTAAAATAGTTACAATTCGATAAAAAAAACCCCAACAGCATAACTGTGGGGTGATAATTGGGTTCCTTCGCCGGTGTTGGGGACCCTTGAAGGAGTCTTATTATTGTTATCCGACTGCGAAACCTGACAGGATAGGCTTCGAGCTTTGGGCAATATTTAAGCATCGCACGCTTAACTTATACTTATGATTTTTTTCTGCAGTAGACGTGTACCTGAAAGGCTTTATTATTCATTGTTTATTTCAAGAAAATCAATGATTTCCTCTTTTCGATTCATGGAATCACTATAACCCAAAGTAATAAGCTCGCGACAAAAAGCCTTTTCAAACAATAGATAGCTAATTAAATTCGCGCCCCGTCCACCCGATGCGCCAACCCCTTTTAAGATAAACCGGACTTGTTTTGGTAATAAATGAGTGTGCTTCGCCGCTATTCTGAATATGTCTTGGCTAGGAGATATAGACATCGATTCCACTTTTCTAACGATTCGACTGTCTTCAGGAATGTGTCGCTCAGGTATTTGCTTGAGTGTATGGTTTATCCCCTGCATTAACTCCAGGTCTAAATCCATATTGTCGAGGAAGATACTGTCTAATACTTGTCCACCAATCTGCCCAAGAGTAGGATAAGCCGCAGGCTGTTCTTTTGTATCTTCTGCGTCACTTTCGGCTTTTACCCCAATGACAAATGTCTTGTCCGCACCCAAACGCATAGCAGGACTGAGAGGATTAGTTTGACGCATTGATCCATCACCATAAAACTGCTGGCCAATTTGAACCGCCTCAAATAAAAACGGAATGGATGAGGATCCCATTAAATGATTCAGTTTTATGGATGTAGGGACTCCTACATTGTTTGATTTATGCCAAGGTGCGATATCTTCTACTCCTTGATAAAAGGCGACTGAATGACCAGTTTGGTAACTAGAGGCTGTTATAGAAAGCGCATGCAACAAATCAGCATCAATATTTTTTTGGATATTTTCAAATGGTAAACGCGGGCCTAATAACTGAAAAAGTGGCGTGCGATCAAGCAGAGATACCGGGTTTCGTTTACCCAGCCCCCCGGCTAAAATCGCGGCTAACCAATGGAGGCCGCTTTTTGTCAACCCCAATGAGTCTGCTCGAAAAACCTGGGTCACATGAAAATTTGCCCATACATGCACAAGCCGCCATATGGCTTCACGGAAATGTTGGGCAAATATTGCAATTGCTGCCGCGTTAATAGCGCCCGCTGATGTTCCACAAACAATTGGAAAGAGGTTTGGTGTATCCTTTGGAACAAGATCTGCGATCGCTTGCAGAACACCCACTTGATAAGCGGCGCGCGCACCACCACCAGAAAGAATAAGCGCTATCTTCGGCGTATTTTGACTTCTATTTCTATTCCACCACAAAATCTGTTTTTCCTTGGCACAACACGAGGGCCAAACGGGGAAGTTGTTGCGTACCCACTCCTTAGCTACCTATTACCATAATCGCATCCATTTCAACATCTGCGCCTTTCGGCAGCTCGGCAACACCTATCGCCGCTCTCGCAGGATAAGGCTCGGTAAAATAAGTTGCCATAATTTCATTCACCAGCGGAAAATGCGACATATCCGTCAGAAAGATATTAAGCTTTGCAATATCGCCGAGACTTCCACCGGCCGCAGTCGCAACTGCGGTCAGATTATCAAAAACCTGAATAATCTGGCTTTCCATAGATTCTGTGTTTAATTCCATTTTTTCTGGGATTAACGGAATCTGACCGGATATATAAACAGTATCGCCGATTTTAATCGCTTGCGAATACGTTCCTATCGCCTGGGGCGCAGCGTCAGTATTTATAATGCTTCGTTTCATAATTTCTCCCAATGACTTAATAAACCTAGATTCATAATTCATACCTTGTTCGCAGTAGGCCAGTCTTTTTCTCGGACAGCCTTGTCGTCAGGCTATCTCTCAAGCTTTTTGTCGGTATATTTTTGACACCTCATCAACCCGTCTTACCCGTCGCATTATTTTAGCGAGATGCTTTCTGTCTTTTACATTAATCACAAAAATTAAATCGGTAATACGCCCGTCTCTGTCATCGAGAGACACATTTTCAATATTGGCACTCATTTCAGAAATCGCTGAGGCGACTGTGGCCAATACGCCGCGTTGATTCGTCACTTCCAAACGGATTTCGACCGGAAATTCTCTTTGTGGTTCTTTTTCCCAGCGAAGCTCCAACCAGTTTTCAGGGTGTTTTTTTACATCCCGTACGTTCGTACACGTATCGACATGAACCACAATACCCTTGCCCGCACTAAAATAACCAATGACTGGGTCGCCAGGAATGGGCCGACAACAGCGCGCATAGTTAACAATAATTCCTTCTGTACCGGTTATTGCAAGCGGCGTACTCGTTTTCTCTCCTCCCAGCCAAGAAGGGGCATAACGATACAACATATTTTTTAATGCGGCTGCTTTTTGTGATTTTTTGCGATTGTTCTTGTTTCTGGCAATGGACGGTTCCGCTAATTGACGAGCCACGATCAACGGCATACGGTTTCCTAATCCTATCTCTGATAAAAGATCATCTATATTTTTAAGGCGTAAAGTTTCTAGTACTCTATCGATGTTCTCAGGATTGAGAGTATCGGTGCTTAAGCGATAAGGTGTTAGATTTCTGTCTAATAACCTTTTACCTAAAACTATCGCTTCGCCTCGTTGCAGGTTCTTTAAAAAGTGTCGAATATGAGTACGTGCCTTTCCCGTAATCACAAAATTTAACCACGCAGGATTTGGCTTAGCGCTATTAGCCGTAATAATTTCTACGGTTTGCCCCATTTGCATTTGCGTTCTTAAGGGCACTAATTGGCGGTCAATTTTTGCCGCGATACAGGTGTTTCCAATGTCAGTATGTACCGCGTACGCAAAATCGACCGGAGTAGAGCCGCGCTGTAATTCCATTATTTCTCCGGCAGGCGTAAACACGTAAACAACATCGGGAAACAAATCGACTTTGACGCTCTCCAAGAACTCAATCGAGTTTCCAGAGGACTTTTGAATTTCTAATAACTCACGTAACCATTCGTTAGTCTGAGAATTTTCGTGGGAAATCGCATCATTAGTATTTTTATACATCCAATGTGCGGCAATCCCAGCTTCCGCCACCTTATTCATGTCGTTTGTTCGAACTTGAACTTCAATCGGTATTCCATGGGGCCCGAATAACACCGTATGCAATGATTGATAGCCGTTAGTTTTCGGAATCGCAATATAATCTTTGAATTTACCGGGTAGCGGCTTATAGAGATTATGCAATACGCCCAGCGTTCGATAACACATATCAACCGTTTCTACGGAAATTCTAACCGCATATACATCAAAAACTTCTGCAAAAGATAAGTTTTTTTTGCGCATTTTCTGATAAATACTATAGAGCAGTTTTTCCCTACCACTGACCCGTCCATGCAGCCCTTCTTGAAAAATACGTTCGTCGATTGCAGTAATAATTTTATGAATGATTTCTTTGCGATTCCCTCTTGCTTTTAACAAGCTCGCTTGCAAAACCTCATAACGCATAGGATGAACTGCTTTAAATCCGAGATCTTCTAGCTCTATTTTAATATTATTCATGCCTAGACGACTGGCAATGGGGACATAGATATCCAGTGTTTCTTTCGCAATTCGGCGCTGTTTTTCTGGCTGCAAATTACCAATAGTTCGCATATTATGCAATCGATCAGCGAGCTTAATGAGGATGACGCGAATATCTTGCACCATCGCCAAAATAAGTTTGCGAAAATTTTCTGCTTGCGCTTCTGCTCGCGACTCAAACGTAATCTGGGTTAACTTACTCACGCCATCAACGAGATCTGCAACTTCTTCATCGAATTCGTTAATCAGTTGTTCTTTCGCGGTTGCCGTGTCTTCGATGACATCATGTAAAATGGCGGCCATCAAGGTCTTATAATCCATTCTTAGCTCGGCTAAAATCCTCGCAACTGCCAAGGGGTGATAGATATAAGGCTCGCCACTGCGGCGTAATTGTCCTTCGTGGGCATCTGCCCCAAAAACATATGCACGATATACTTCCTTAACCTGATCTTCTTCAAGATAGGAATCCAGCATATGGCACAGATCACTAATTAAAAACACTCAGATCCCTTTGTTTTGGAATATTAGTTAGAAGTTTGTCCGAGATACTATTAATAACATAGTGTTAACTGTCAATGGGCAGAAATTGATATTTTTACTATAAGCTTGATTTTAAAGCTATTATTTACAAGTTTTAAGCAGATGAGCCTCTCTGTCGAACAGGTTTCAGAGAGACTTATAGAGGTAGTCCGGAATTAGTTTTGCAGAGGAGCTTCGTTACTGTCCGTTGCAACGGTATTTTGTGCTTCTGAATCGGCTTCTACCGAACTGAATTCTTCATCCTGATCAGATTTGACGAGCAAACCTTCAGCAATTTCTCTGAGCGCTAAAACCGTCGGTTTGTCTTTTTCCCACTGCAAAGCGCTCTCAGCACCGTTTGCTAACTGACGTGCTCGCTTGGAAGCCACCAATACCAACTCAAACCGGTTATCAACATGTTCCAAACAATCTTCTACGGTAACTCGAGCCATTTACAATCTCCAAGATATTTAAAAATAACCAGCGATTGTAATTGATATGCACTTAGTAATCCACCTAACTTAGCGGGAACCGCTGAATTTACGACGGAACTTGACAAGCCCTTAAGACGCACAATCCCCTAAGAGTTTGTCAATAAGCTCGGCGAGTACCACCGCTTGCCGGGTTTGACGTAGGCGCATACTGTTTACAATGGATATTAAATCATTGAGCGCATGCTCAAATTCATCATTTAATACCAAATAATCGAATTCTTTGTAGTGAGAAATTTCTTCAAATGCCTCTTTTGTCCTATCTGCAATCACTTCTGGACTATCTTGCCCGCGGGCATTAAGTCTTGCCATCAAGGTTTGCCGAGAAGGTGGCAGAATAAATATGCTGCGCGCTTCAGGTAGAATTTTTTTAATTTGCTGAGCACCTTGCCAATCTATTTCAAGAATAACATCAACACCCTGAGCAAGGGTTTTTTCGAGCTGAATTTTTGAGGTTCCATAGTAATGACCAAAGACCTTGGCAGACTCAAGAAATTCACCATTGCTTTGCCGTCTCGCAAAATCATTCTCTGCAACAAAATGATAGTGCGTAGCGTTTACTTCTCCAGGTCGAGGCTCTCTGGTGGTATGAGACACTGATACACTTATGTGCTCAAGCTGTTTCAGCAATGCGGCAACTAGACTGGTTTTTCCCGTACCTGAAGCCGCAGAAATTATATAAAGCGTACCTTTATTCATTATCTAAGCTCCGTTCCCGTTAGCGCATCCAGCAGTTTTAACAAGGCCTGGCCCCGATGACTAATGCGGTTTTTTTCATCTCGATCGAGTTCTGCAGACGAGCATGAATGCGTAGGCACAAAAAACAATGGGTCATAACCGAAACCTTCGCTGCCCGCAGGTTTATCGAGAATTCGGCCTTCCCATACCCCTTGACAGATTATCGGCGTGGGATCATCAGGATGCTGTAAATAAACAATGACACATTGGAATCGAGCACATCTTGACGGATTATTCATCTTTCCAAGTTCAGCTAACAGTTTTTTATTATTCGCCTGATCATCACTGTGTTCTCCGGCATAACGCGCAGAATATACTCCAGGCATACCCTTTAATGCATCAACCTCGATCCCTGAGTCATCTGCAATAGCCGGCAAGCCGGTATATTTAGCCGCATTCCTGGCCTTAATGATGGCATTCTCGACAAACGTTAATCCGGTTTCCTCGGCTTCTGGTACCTGGTAATCTGATTGCGCAACTATTTGCCGGTCAAGCCCCGTCAAAATTCGTGTTAGCTCTCGAACTTTGCCGGGGTTGCCTGTTGCCAATACAATTTTTTTCATTATTGGTTTTTACTTACTTCTTGCAATGCACTAACTTGCTGCTGGATTAATTCTGCGATGCCCTTATCTGCAAGATTGAGCAATGCATCTAACTCCTTACGTGTAAATGCTTTGCATTCTGCTGTGCCTTGAACCTCAATAAATTCTCCGTCACCATTCATGATCACATTCATATCTGTTGCCGCTGCAGAGTCTTCAGGATAATCCAAGTCGAGAACCGGTGTATCGTTATAGATACCAACAGAAACCGCAGCGACATGATTAGTAATCACGCTTTCTTTCAGTATCCCCTGGTTAATCGCATGATTTATCGCGTCAACCAGCGCAATATATCCGCCCGTTATTGAAGCAGTACGAGTACCTCCATCGGCTTGAATAACATCACAATCCACCGTAATAGATCGCTCACCTAGTTTTTTCATATCGACTACCGCACGCAATGAACGACCAATGAGTCGTTGAATCTCCATTGTTCGCCCGCCTTGCTTTCCTTTGGCGGCCTCTCGATTCATGCGCTCCCCCGTTGACCGCGGCAACATACCGTATTCCGCCGTTACCCAGCCTTTACCTGAGCCGCGCAAGAAGCCAGGAATTCTTTCTTCGAAAGTGGCATTGCATAGTACTTTGCTATCTCCGTATTCTACGAGCACAGAACCTTCAGCATGCTTGGTATAATTTCTTGTAAATTTTATAGGTCTGAGTTCGTCAGCTTTTCTACCACTTGGACGCATGTATTTTCCTTTATTAGATTCATTGAGATGCTTGCAAACTATTGAGGGAATTTCTCGGATAGCCTCCTCGGATGCAGAAATGCCTGCAAATACGACTTGGTATAACCCCAATGGTTTTGCAGATGAAAAACGAGATTATACCCGTCTTTTTGGCGCTAATCGAGACAGCTACTGTAAGACCTTTAGTTTGCTCATTAACTCTGAAACTTGTTGCGGACGTTTTTTAATGTCCAATGACATGGCCCAATCGACACATTGTAAAAAAGGGAGGGAATAACCGAGATCAATTAAAACCTTTGCTGCGGGAATCATAGTCGCTTCTTTTTTGCGAAGTTTTTTAGCCGCAGGTGGTGGCTTGGCTTCTATGCATGCGCGCATACTAGCACCCATCGCATAAATGTCAGACCAAGGACCCAGATTGGCGTTTTTACATGTTTGCTCTGGTGGAGAAAAGCCATGAGAAACCACAGGAAAAAACCGACTATCTGCCGACATGACTAATTTATGGGTAGCACCAAAATCAAGCAATAGAGGATTAACCCCTTTACGTAAAAATATATTGCCGGGTTTTATATCAAGATGTAGTAAGCCTTTTTCATGCACCGTTTGCAAGCTTGCTAATAGCGGAACAAATATCGCGAGAATTAATTTTTCAGCCAGCGAACCTTTTTCCTTTTTAATGAATGCTTGCAAACTAATACCTTTGTCGTACTCCATGACGGTATAAATCGTATTATTTGCGTGAAAAAAATTGAGAACTTTGACTATATTGGGATGGTTCAACGAGGCCAAAACACTTGCTTCTTGAAAAAAAAGTTTTCGCCCCTGCGAAAACAGGGTTTCTGATTTATCATCAATTGCTTTTACGGTTAAATCCGCATGCCGTTGTGCCAACTTAGCAGGGAAATATTCCTTAATGACAATCTCTTTGTCAAAACCTGGATCTAGCGCAAGATAGACAATACTAAACCCCCCTCCACCAAGCACTTGCTTAATACGGTATTTGTCCAAACGCGAGCCGGGCTTTAGATTTTCCTGTTTTCCTGTCATGTTATTGCTGTTTCGTAATACAATGCGGTCAATTATTTCTAGACGTTTTTTCTCGCAAATTCATCGGAAGGCACTACAGTACAAGTATCGCCATTTTGACAGGTATATTAAGAGGTATTTATGGTTAAAAGCATGACAGCATTTGCTCGGCAGGATAAAAAACAATCCTATGGAACCATTAGTTGGGAATTGCGCTCAGTAAATCATCGATACCTTGAAATTTTTATGCGTTTAGCCGAAGATTTTCGCAGCAAAGAAATCGATATTCGCAGCTTGATTGCTAAACACCTTAGCCGTGGCAAGCTTGAATGCACACTCGATTTCAAGCCCACAGCTGCCGAAAACAGTAAACATAGCCTTAATCAAGAATTGACTGCGCAAATAGTCAGCCTCAGCGCCGAAGTTAAAGGCAAATCGCCGGACTCCCAAACTCTTTCAGTATCAGAAATTTTGCGTTGGCCGGGTGTGCTGCAAACGCCCACAGTCGATCTCGCTGAAATAGAAAACGATTTGTTTAGCGTTCTAGAACATGCCTTGACTGAATTGGTTGAAACACGTATACGTGAAGGCGAAAAACTGGCGATTGCGATTGAAGAACGGCGCTTGGCCATGCTTGATATAGTTACCGAACTGCGCAAACACATGCCGGAAACCCTGCAATGGCTACGCGAGCGGTTAGCTAAACGATTTGAAGAAATCAGCATTCAAGTTGACGAAAGTCGGCTAGAGCAGGAAATGGTTCTGGTCGCCCAGAAAACAGATGTCGAAGAAGAATTAAAACGCTTAGAAACCCATCTTGAAGAAGTGGGCCGCATTCTGCAAAACAAAGATCAAAAACCGGTAGGACGACGCTTGGATTTTCTGATGCAAGAACTCAATCGTGAAGCCAATACCTTATGTTCTAAATCAATGAACACCGAAACCACCGCGTTTGGTGTCGAACTAAAAGTACTCATTGAGCAAATGCGTGAACAGATTCAAAATATTGAATGATGATGTAGATATTTTCAATTAGGTTTAGCCAAGACTCCCTTTTAGACTTCACAATGCAAGTCAAGATATCATTGAATTCAATACTCGTGCATTTAAAGACCGCTCAATCAATAAGAAAACCTCATAATACTGTTACCTTGTAGATAAACTCACTTAGCTTCAATTTAAATCCCCCCAAAGAATGCTTTATATTTTCAAGGCTTCACCGAAAACCCCTTAGCCATTGATTTTAAATAGGTTTAATATTATGCAACCAATATTAAAATAGTATAATTGCATTATTAACGGACACGATATTATTTGAGGGATTTCAATTGAGCCAAGCAGAAGGAAAGCTTGCCACAACTAACTCGCCGGATGAGTTGTGCTCGTCACCTGATGTAAAAACAGACGAGCAATTATTCGAATCAATTCAGAATACTCAAAATTCAAACGTGGCTGAAATTGCTTCACTGAAAGCCGAAATTAAGGCAATTACCGATTTAACCGATGACGTACTTAGTAGTACCAGTAATGCCCTGGTAGCAGCTGATACATTAATATCGACATACCTTTTAATACTCACATTAGTTGTTACAGTAGCTGTCGCTTTTATTGGTTTTTGGTTTGAAAAACGTCGGCAAGATCATTTAGATGAAGCAACTCGTAATTTTGTTGATCGCCTGTCTCATGATGATGATTTAAGAAAGACGTTTGCAGGAACACTGGTTCAACATCCAAATATAGTTCAAAATATTAATACGGCAATTGATCGAGCAAGCAGAGTTATAGCTCAACCAAGAGACAATAGTAAAGATTTACACGAAATTTCAGATGCTCTTGCTCCCACTCCTAATACCGGAAAGAATAAATGACTGAGCGCTTTAATCACATAGCTGGACTATCAGCGAGCGAACTACTAAATGAAGTAGAACTCACCGAGCCTCCTTTCGACCCCTTTGATGTAGCCTCCAGGCTATTCATAACGGTAGATGAGAAAATTGACTTGGATCGTATGTCGATTTCCGGCGAAATTGGGC
>Ga0256830_1000049_pt1 | contig 103098 bp, 80 predicted proteins | sample 128326metaG_FD_190537 | JGI IMG/M metagenome (GOLD analysis project Ga0256830, IMG submission 190537) | Hydrothermal vent microbial communities from Lau Basin, Pacific Ocean - 128-326 | ecosystem: Environmental > Aquatic > Marine > Hydrothermal vents | place: Pacific Ocean: Lau Basin...
GAAGAGCCGGTGCTGGGGAATCCCCAATCCTCCCAGCCCCGCCGGTTCACGGCGGGGCAATCCCCCGGCCCATCGCACCGGCCTGGAAGAGCCGGTGCTGGGGAATCCCCAATCCTCCCAGCCCCGCCGGTTCACGGCGGGGCATCCGCCGGCCTATCGCACCGGCCTGGAAGAGCCGGTGCTGGGGGATGAGCCCAGCCCCGCCGGTTCACGGCGGGGCATCCCCCGGCCCATCATGAGCCCAGCCCCGCCTGTTCACGGCGGGGCATCCCCCGGCCCATCGCACCGGCCTGGAAGAGCCGGTGCTGGGGGATGAGCCCAGCCCCGCCGGTTCACGGCGGGGCAATCCCCCGGCCCATCATGAGCCCAGCCCCGCCGGTTCACGGCGGGGCACCCCCCGGCCCATCATGAGCCCAGCCCCGCCTGTTCACGGCGGGGCGGTCACACGGCGGGGCGGCCGGGCCTCGCCCGTTGACATTGCCGGGCGGTTGGTGTAAGATAGGGCCGAGGGATTCCTCACAGAAGGATCGGAGGATGAGATGGCCCCAGGCTCCGCGCAACCCGAAAGGCCCACGGCCCCCCACCCCGTCCGCTTCTCCTTCTACGCCGACGAGCCGGCCGACGGCCCAACCTGCCGCCTCAGCCTGGAGGGGCGGGGGATCGGGGAGCGGCACGCTTCCTTCACACCCCCCTACGACCTCCCCACCCTCCAGGCCCTCCTGCAGGCCCTGGAGCCCGGCTTCGACCCGGCCGAGGCCGACCCCTCGCTGGTGGAGCGGCTGGCCCCCCTGGGCGACCCGGCCCGGCTGCCCCAGACCGTCGGCGATGCCCTGGGCGCCGCCCTGCTGGCCGGAGAGTCCATCCGCCAGGGCTTCCACGTCGCCCTCACCCTCGCCCAGAAAGCCCGCCACCCCCTCCCCGTCGAACTCCGCTTCGGCCCCGGCACCGACCTCCTGGCCGCCCTCCCCTGGGAGCTGCTCCGCTACCGGGATCGCTTCCTCGTCGCCGAGAACGCCATCCTCCTCAGCCGCTACCCCGAAGAGGCCATCCCCCCCACCCCGGCCCAGGCCGACCTCCCCCTGCGGGTGCTCCTGGTCCTGGCCGAGCCGGTGGATGCCCCGGCCACCCTCTCTCAGGAGGCGCGGAAGGCGCTGCTGGAGGGGCTGCGCCGGCTGGACGAGGAAGGGGCCGTCGTCGTGGACCTGCTCCGCCCGCCCACCTACGACGCCCTCCTGGAGGCGCTGACCGAGGGCGAGTACCACCTGCTCCTCTTCTACGGCCACGGCGGCCGGACGGAGGCGGGGGAAGGACAGCTCCTCTTCGAGGACGAGTACGGCGGCGCCGACCCGGTGCCGGCCGATCTGCTGGGCGCAGCGCTGCGCAACACCACCGTGCGGCTGGTGGTGCTGGGAGCCTGTCGCTCGGCCCAGACCCTCCCCCCCGCCCCGGCGACCGAAGAGGGCCCTCCCCCCACCGGAGGGCTCTGGAGCAGCGTGGCCCCGGCCCTGCTGCGGGCGGGGGTGCCCCTGGCCGTCGGGATGCAGACGAGCATGCGCGTGGATGCCGCCCTTGCCTTCCTGCGCCACTTCGCCCTCGCCCTGGCGACGGGCCGGACGATCCTCGAGGCGGTGGGGCTGGCCCGCAAGCCCCTCCTGCGGAGACGGTACGGCCACGTCTGGTTCATCCCTGCCCTCTACGGACGCCCTGCCGACGGCTACCGCCTCTTCGACCCCCAGGCCCCCCGGCCGGCCGAGGGGGAGGCGCTGCGGGAGGCGCTGCGGCGGCACCGGGCCGAGGTCGCGGCGCTGGAGGCCGAGGTGGAGCGGATGGGGGTGCTGGGGGAGCCGACGGCCATCGCCCGGCTGCGGGAGGCCGAGGTGGAGCGGATGGGGGTGCTGGGGGAGCCGACGGCCATCGCCCGGCTGCGGGAGGCGCGGACCGCCTTCGCCCAGGCCCGGGCGGCGCTGGCCCGGCGCACCCCCGGCCGCCATACCCCGCCCGTCAGCCTCCTCTACGGCGTCCCCACCAACCCCCTCTTCGTGGGGCGGGCCCGGGAGCTCCAGGAGGTGGCCCGGGGGCTGGCCGGCGAGCACCCCGTCGTCGTCTGGGGAGCCCCGGGGATCGGCAAGACCGCCCTGGCGGCCGAGGTGGCCCACCGGCAGGGCTGGCGCTTCCCGGCCGGCGTCCTCTGGCTGGACTGCCAGGGGGGGCCGGAGCTAGGGGCGCTGCTGGAGCGCATCGGGGCCTTCTGCGGGCTGGCGATGGACCAGGTGAGGCCGGAGGAGCGGGAGGAGGCGGTGCGTCGGGCGCTGGCCCGGCTGGAGGGGCGATACCTGCTGATCTGGGACAACGCCGAGACGGTGTGGGGGCGGGAACCGGTGCGCCGTTTCATCAAACGCCTGCCGCCCAACGGCCAGGCGCTGCTGACGACGCGGGAGGACCCCCATCAACCGATGTGGCGGACGGTAGAGCTGGCCCCCCTGGGGGAGGAGGCGGCGGGTCGGCTCTTCTGGCGGCTGGCGGTGGCGGCCGGCGCCAGGCTGGAGAGGCGGGCCGTCGAGGAGCTGCTCCCCCGCCTCCTGGCCCACCTGGAGGGCCACCCCCTGGCCCTGACGCTGGTGGTGCCCCTGGTCAAGCGGCGGGGGCTGCGGCGGGTGTGGGAGGACCTGCAGGCCCGGCCGCTGGCCGGGCTGAAGGGGGTCGAGGCCGCCTTCGCCCTGAGCTACGACCGGCTGACGCCGTTCCAGCAGCGGCTCTTCACCCGGCTCAGCCTCTTCACCATCCCCGTCGAGGCCCAGGCGGCCGAGGCGCTGCTGGGGCCGGAGGAGGCCCCCCGGGGGCCGGACGGGGTCCTGGAGGCGCTGGACAGGCTGGTGGACGGGGCCCTCGTCACCTTCGACGGGGCCCGCTACCGCTTCCACCCGCTGCTGCGCCGGTACGCCTACGAGAAGCTGAAGGAGCGGGAGGACCCCCGCCCCCTCCACCGGCGGGCGGCCGCCTACCTGGAGGAGAAGGCAGCGACGGGGGTGACGCCGGAGGAGCGGCTGGAATCGGTGGACCAGTGGGAGCGGGGGGAGGCGTGGGAGGAGTTCGTCCGCAGCGCCCGCGCCCTGGTGGGGAGCCTGGACCGGCTGGGCTACTGGGAGGCGATCGAGGCCCGGCTGCGGCGGGCCCTGGAGGTGGCGGAGGCCCGGCGGGGGGAGGCGCCGGTGGCGGCGGCGGTGCGGAACGACCTGGCCGTGATCTGCTTCAGGCAGGGTCGGTGGGGTGAGGCGCAGGCGCTGTGGGAGCAGGCCCTGGAGCGCTTCGAGGAGCTGGGCGACCGCCACGGCGCGGCCCAGACCTTGGGCAACCTGGGCAACGTCTACTTCCGGCAGGGGGCGTGGGATCGGGCCATCGCCTTCTACCGGCAGGCCCTGGAGCGCTTCGAGGAGCTGGGCGACCGCCACGGCGCGGCCCAGACCTTGGGCAACCTGGGCACCGTCTACGCGCAGCAGGGGGCGTGGGATCGGGCCATCGCCTTCTACCGGCAGGCCCTGGAGATCGAAGAGGAGCTGGGCGACCGCCACGGCGCGGCCAAGACCTACAACAACCTGGGCACCGTCTACGCCGACAAGGGAGAGTGGAATCGGGCCATCGCCTTCTACCGGCGGTCGTTGGAAATCAAGGAGGAGCTGGGCGACCGCCACGGCGCGGCCCAGACCTACAACAACCTGGGCGAAGTCCACCGACTGCAGGGGGCGTGGGATCGGGCCATCGCCTTCTACCGGCGGTCGTTGGAAATCAAGGAGGAGCTGGGCGACCGCCACGGCGCGGCCCAGACCTTGGGCAACCTGGGCCTCGTCTACGCCGACAAGGGGGAGTGGGATCGGGCCATCGCCTTCTACCGGCGGTCGTTGGAAATCAAGGAGGAACTGGGCGACCGCCACGGCGCGGCAGCGACCTACAACAACCTGGGCGAAGTCCACCGACGGCAGGGGGCGTGGGATCGGGCCATCGCCTTCTACCGGCAGGCCCTGGAGCGCTTCCAGGAGCTGGGCGACCTCCTGGGCACCGCCCTGGTCTGGCTCAACGTGGGCCTGCTCTACCTGGAGACGGACCGCTCCGAAGAAGCCGGGCCCCTCCTCGCCCATGCCTACCTCATCCTCGCCCAACTCGGCTCCCCCGAAGCCGAAAAGGCCGCCGCCGCCCTGGTCCGGGCCTGCGGCTCCGTCGAAGCGGCCAACACCTGCCTGGCGCAGGTGGTGGAACAACCGGGGGAGGACACGGAGGGAGGGATGAGGGATGAGGGGTGAGGGATGAGGGGGCACCGATGCGCGACCCACCGCCTCGCCACCTCGTCGCCTCATCGCCTCGTCGCCTCCTGTTTTGCTCCTGGGTTCTCGCTCGCGGCGGGTCCGTGCCCGCTGAAGGCGACGGCGACCCTGGACTACGGACTACGGACTGCCGCCACCATAGCCTCCCGCAGGACCTGGGCCGGATGGAGGGCCTCCCGACCCGCACCGTGCCGGATCTGCTGGCGGCAACTGACGCCGGCGGCCACGACGATGGTCTCCTCCCCCTCGGCCCGCACCGCCGGGAGCAGCCGCCGCTCCGCCATCGCCATCGAGAGCTCGTAGTGCTCCGCCTCGTAGCCGAAGGCCCCGGCCAGCCCACAGCAGCCCGAATCCACCTCCGTCACGGTGTAGCCGGGGGGCAGCGCCAGCACGCGCTTGCTGGGATCGGTCCCCACCAACGCCTTCTGGTGGCAGTGGCCGTGGAGCAGGAGGCGGCGGGGCTCCTCGACGAAGGTCAGCTCCAGCGCCCCCTCATCGGCCAACCGGGCGATGAACTCCTCGAAGGTGTAGCAGTGGGCCGCCACCACCGGAACGCGCGGGTCGTCGGGCAGCAGGCTGGCGTACTCGTCCCGCAGCGTCAGCAGACAGCTCGGCTCCAGCCCGACGATGGGGATCCCCTGCTCGGCGAAGGGGGCCAGCCGCGCCACCGTCTCCTCGGCGGCCCGCCGGGCCTTCTCCACCAGCCCCTGGGAGAGCATCGGGCGGCCACAGCAGCGGTGGCCGGGCAGGAGGACCTCGAAGCCGGCCGCCTCCAGCACCTCGGTGGCCGCGATGGCAACCTGGGGCTCGTGGTAGGTGCTGAAGGTGTCGTGGAAGAGGACGACCGGCTTCCGGGATGAGGGGGCGGCCGGCGTCGTCCCCGCCCTGCCGTTCCGCCGCTGCCGGAACCAGTGGGTGAAGGGCTGACGGGCGAAGGTGGGCAAAGTCCGCTGACGGCTGATCCCCATCACCTTCTCCAGCCCCCAGCGGACCAGGCCGTTGCCCAGCAGGGCGTTGACCAAGGGGGCCAGCGGTCCGCTGAAGAGCCGGCTCCAGCGGGCGATGTCGGCGAAGAAGCGGGCCCGGAGCGGCACCCCGTGGGCCTCGTAGTAGTGGGCCAGGAACTCGATCTTGATCCGGGCCATATCCACCGAGGAGGGGCACTCGGCCTTGCACGCCTTGCAGCCCACGCAGAGGGCCATCACCTCGTACATCCGGGGGCCGGTGAACTCCTCCGGGGGCAGCCGGCCGGAGAGGGCCGCCCGCAGGGCGTTGGCCCGCCCCCGGGTGCTGTGCTCCTCCTCGCGGGTGACCATAAAGCTGGGGCACATAGTGCCGGTGGTCCGCTTGCGGCAGATGCCGGCCCCGTTGCACATCTCCACGGCCCGGTGGAAGCCCAGGTCGGCGCTGAAGTCCAGGTGGGTCTTGACGGGGATGACGGTGTAACCGACCCCGTAGCGCAGGTTCTCCGTCATCGGGGCGGCGTCCACGATGTTGCCCGGGTTGAGCAGGTTGTGGGGGTCGAAGGTCCGCTTCACCTCCCGGAAGAGGGCGTAGAGGTCGGGGCCGAAGAACTGCTCGTTGAGCCAGCTCCTGGCCCGCCCGTCGCCGTGCTCGCTGGAGAGGGAACCGCCGTACTGCCCCAGCAACTCGGCGGCGAAGGCACTGATCACCGGCAGCTTCGCCACCTCCTCGGCGAACTTGGTGTTGACCAGGGGGCGGATGTGGATGCAGCCGGCGCTGGCGTGGGCGTAGTAGGCCACGCGGGTTCCCAGGTCGTTGCAGAACCGCTCGACGCGGGTGACGTACTCGGCCAGGTGCTCCACCGGCACGGCGGCGTCCTCGATGAAGGGGATGGGCTTGTGGTCCCCCTTGATGCTCATCATCAGCCCCAGCCCCACCTTGCGCACCGTCCAGACGTTGCTCTGGAGCTGAGGGCTGAGGGCCGGCACGATGGTGCGCCCCACCTTCTCCCGCCGCAGATGGGCCTCCAGCCGCTGCACCTTGGCCTCCACCTCGGCCTCGCTCTCGCCGTAGAACTCGGTGATGAGGACGCAGTTGGGATCGCCTTCGATGAAGGTGGAGAGCAGCCGGGCGTAGGCCGGCACCTCGCGGCAGAGGGTCAGCCCCAGGTGGTCCAGCAGCTCCACCGCCGAAGGTTCCACCTCCAGGATGGTGGGCACGGAGGAGAGGGCTTCGTAGAGGCTGTCGAAGTGGACGATGGCCAGGGCGGTCCGGGTGGGGATGGGCACCAGGTTGAGCTTGATCTCCGTCATCACCGCCAGCGTCCCCTCGGAGCCGCAGATCAGCTTGGCCAGGTTGAAGCGGCGGTCCTGGGGATAGCGGAAAGAGGGGCCTTCGACGAAGCGGTCCAGGTTGTAGCCGCCGCAGCGCCGCCAGTGGCGGGGCGTCCCGGCACGGATGGTGTCGGCGTGGGTCCGGGTGATCTCCCGGATGCGCCGGTAGATGGTCCCCTCCAGGCCGGACCGCTGCTCCCGTCGGGCCACCTCGTCCTCCTCCAGCGGGCCGAAGGTGGCGGTGCTGCCGTCGCTGAGGATGACCCGGGTCTCCAGCACGTGGTCGGCGGTCATCCCGTACAAGATGGAATGGGCGCCGGTGGAGTTGTTGGAGACGATGCCGCCCATCGCGGCCCGGTTGCTGCTGGCCGGGTCGGGGCCGAACTGGAGCCCCAGCGGGCGCAGGTGGAGGTTGAGTTCGTCCAGCACGACGCCCGGCTGGACCCGCACCCAGTGCTCCTCGACGTTGACCTCCAGGATCTGGTCCAGATGGCGGCTCAGGTCTATCACCAGCGCCTCGTTGACGGCCTGACCGGCCAGGCTGCTGCCGGCGGTGCGGGGCAGGATGGGGAGCCGGTACTGAGCGGCCAGCTCGACGGCGGCGTGAACATCCTCAACCGTCTTGGGGATGAGCACGCCGTAGGGGATCACCTGGTAGATGCTGGCGTCGGTGCTGTAGAGGACGCGGGTGTAGGGGTCGGTGCGGAGGTCGCCGGCGACCCGCGCCTGCAGGTCGTGCAAGAAATCCTGAATCGCGCCTGTCGGTTGCATAAGCACACCTCGCTTTCGGAGTTGCCCCCTGCCGATGGGGCAACGGAGGCTGTCACCGGATTCCTTGAGCGGATCGAAGGGGTTGAGGGTCGGATGGGACGGCGGAGTCTTGTTGGTAGCGGACTATCCCTTGGAGTCGTGGGAGGGCCTCTCCCGCAGGAGCGCTTCGGCCCGCTGGAGTTCCCGTCCCAGGTAGACGTAGTGTTCCGGCAGGGAGGCCAGGCGCAGGCGGGCGATCTCCCGGCCCAGCGCTTCGGCTGAGCGGCCCCGACGGTGCCAGATCACCCGGTCCCCCTGGGGGGAGAGCAGTTCGACGACGATCTCCTCCCCCTCTACCCGGACGACGAAGTTCCCCTGGGGGTCTCGGTCCATTCCCTTTCGCTCCCGCCACCACCGGGCGGCGATCTCCTCAGCCCGCTCCCAGTCGTGGGCGTAGACGTGGGCCGAGACGGTGAAGCTGGTCAGCGGTCCCGGCGAGAGGCCCAGTTCCCGGGCCAGCCGGCCCTGGAGCCGACGCATCGCCAGCGTGTTCTGGGGCCAGGCGGCGAAAAGGTCCTGGCTGCGGGCCACGTAGGTCAGGAAGAGGCGTCCCGCCACCACGTTGGCCACCACCTGGGTGAGACAGGGTGGGTGCTCCGCCTCGGCGTCGCAGGCCGGGTCCCAGAGGACGGCGACGGCCCGCCGGCTGTGAGGGGCCTGGCGCAACCGCTCGGCCAGCCGGGCCACTTGGTCCAGCCCGAAGTGGGCCCGCAGTCGCTCCCCGTAGGTATAGGCCGTCCCCGCCCCGGCGTCCGCCTCCAGGACGGAGGGCAGGTAGGCGGCCAGGGCCTCCCGGCTCACCCCCATCCAGTCGGGGAGGTAGGGCTGCTCCGGGTCTTCGTCGGTGACCACGGCGGTGATGTTCAGCAGTTCCCGCTGGAGGATCGCCTGCTCGCTGGGCTTCACCGTCCCGAAGCGGAGCACCAGGTCGAGGAGACGGGGCCAGGCGTCGGCCACCCGCCGTCCCTGGACGGTGAAGCCGGCGCCCAAGGAGGGGAAGGTCTCGGGCGGTGTGGGCTCAGGGGTCGGGAAGAGGCGGGGGGAGGCGTGAGGGGGCAGGGGGGGCAGGTCGGCGATGGCCTCGATCACCCGATCCACCGAGCGCACCGCCCGCAGGTCCAGCAGCCGCACGGCCCGGCGCAGCGCCTCGACGGCCTCGGCGGGGAGGGCCGGGTCCAGGCGCACCTCGGTGCCGGCGATGCGGTGGTCCTCCGACAGCCCGTGGGTCCAGAGGGCGTGGAGGGCCGCCCCGGTCCGGGTCGTGTCCGGCCCCCAGAGGACCAGGTAGCGCAGGGAGGGCAGCCGCCAGAGGGTGCGCAGCAGGAGGCTGATGCCCCGGGCGGTGTAGAGGTTGCCGACGAGGGCGATCTGCTGCAGCCCCGACCCAAAGGTCACCCGGCTCAAATCCTTCCAGAGGGCACAGAGCCCCACGTTGGCCTCCAGGTTGCCCACGATGAGGCGGTGACGGGCCAGGTAGAGGTCCAGCGGCTCGGGGTCCGAAGGAGCTGGCTCAGCCATGCTCGATCCTCACCAGATCAGCGGCCAGGCGGGTGGATCGCTCTTCCGGGTCGCGGTAGGGCTGCTCCCGCAGCCGGGTGAGGAAGTCCAGGGTGCAGCGTTCCGGCGGGGAGAGGGGAGCCCGGCTGTTCCCGGCCAGGTAGAGGCGGGGGGCTTGGAAGGCCGGGTGGATCTCGGCCAGGGCGGGGAGTTCCCGCCCATCCCAGCGAATCCGGCTGGCGTAGATGCCCGGAGCGGGCAGGAGGCGCTCCGGCCAGACCTGAAGCTCCCAGACCAAGAGGGAAGAGGGGGCATCGTCGGCACCGGCCAGAACCTTCGCCCCCACGGCGGGGGATGGATTCAAGGGTGTGCCGGTGATCTGGAAGGGATGGCCCAGGCAGCGGGCCGCGTCGTCCAGGTCCCCCTCTCTCAGGGCCTGCCGGATGCGGTTGCTGCTGATCACGCGCCCCTCCGCTTCCAAGGGGGGGATGGCGTGCACGGAGAAGCGGTGGCGTTCACCGGCCCGGCGCAGGTAGGCCAGGTCGCCCTCTCGGCGGTACCCCAACGCGAAGTCTTGTCCTACCCACAGGGACGCCATGTGCAGGTGGCGCACCAGGGCGGCCACAAAGTCGGCTGCGCGGATGCGGGCCGTCTCCGGCGTGAAGGTCACCAACACCGTCAGGTCCACACCCAGCGCCTCCAGATGGGCCAGGCGTTCCTCGAGGGTGAGGAGGTAGAAGGGCGGCGTGGCTTCCCCCAGGACGATGGCCGGATGGGGAAAGAAGGTGACGACGACCGCTAGGCGGTCGGCCTGCCGAGCATCTCGGACCATCTGCCCGATCAGGTAGCGATGGCCCCGATGAAGGCCGTCGAAGACCCCAATGGTGACGCTGGACGCCCGGTCCAGCCCGACCTGACGGAAGTCGTGGACGACACGCATCATCATCAGTTCAGGGGGAGGAAGACCTTGTGAGGTCGCCAGCGGTCGGTGACCGGATCGTAACGGAGAAGGGCCAGCAGCCGTCCTGCAGGGTCGTAGGCCCTGCAGAGCCCCTCAGGACTGGGTGGCGCGACGTGACCTTCCACCGAGCGCCCGGAGCGAATCCGATGGCTATCCTGCTCGCTCAGGGCGACAGCCGGGAAGGTCTCCAAGGCAGCGTCTAGGGGATAGAGCAGGGTCTCCAGGCGACCATCCCGCGCCGCCTGAGCCACTTCCTCCAGGCTAACCGCTTCGTCCAAGGTGAAACGCCCGCTGGCCAGGCGGGTCAAAGCGGCCAAGTGGCCACCGCATCCCAGCCGCTCCCCCAGGTCGTGGGCCAGGGAGCGGATGTAAGTGCCCGGCGAACAGGTGACCGTCAGCGTCAGGTCAGGGGGAGACCAGTCCTCAATGAAGAGGTCGAAGACTTCAACGGTGCGGGCCGGGCGCTCCACCGTAATACCGCGTCGGGCCAGCTTGTAGAGGGGCTGGCCATCCCGCTTGAGGGCCGAGTACATCGGCGGCACCTGCTGGATGCGCCCTCGAAACCGGGCCAAGGTTGCCCGGATCTGCTCCAGGTCCATCTCCACAGGGCGGGTCTCCAGGACTTCGCCCTCGGCGTCGTAGGTATCCGTGGTGACCCCCAGACGGACGACGGCCCGATAGACCTTGTGGCCGGCCATCAGGTACTCGGTTACCCGGGTCGCCTTGCCCAGGCAGACCAGAAGGACGCCGGTGGCCATCGGATCGAGGGTGCCAGCGTGCCCTACGCGCCGCACCTGGCTCCACCGTCTGATCCGGTCCACGACATCGTGGGAAGTCAACCCCTTGGGTTTATCAATGTTCAGAATGCCGTCCATCTTCCTGCTCAGCCAGGGCAGCCCGTAACAAGGGCAGGACTCGCGCCTTGGCAGCCTCCAGAGAGCCGTTCAGGGTACAGCCGGCGGCCGCCGGATGCCCTCCCCCGCCCAGGCGGAGGGCAACGCCGGAGACATCGTAGCCGGGCGCGGCCCGCATGCTGATCTCCACCCGTCCATCCTTGGCCTCTTTGAAGACTGCCGCGATGCGGATCTCTTCCGCACTAATGAGGCGGCCAACGAGGCCAGCGTCGCTATCCCCCTGATACCCAGTGGCCTCTCGGTCGGCCAGGCGCACCTCGCTCCAGGCCAGGTGCCCCTCTACCTGCATGCGGCTCAGCCCCACCGCCAGCAGCCGCAGCGCGGAGAGGGGCTGTTCGACCAGCCCCCGTTGGACGATGGTGTAGAGGGAGGCTCCGGCCCGGATGAGCCGCAGGGCGATCTCCATCACCTGAGGCGTCACGTTGGCCGTGCGGAAGGCCAGCGTGTCGGTCACGAGGCCGGTCAGCAGGCAGGTGGCCAGAGGGACGTCCAGGGGCACAGACAGCCGTTGGACCAATTCGTAGATGATCTGGGTGGTAGAGGCTGCCGTGGGGACCACCAAGTTGACGGTCCCGAAATTCAGGTTGGTGACGTGGTGATCAATGTTGAGCAGGGGCAGGGAGGCCAGGCGGTCAGCGTCGTAGACCTGGCCCATCCGTTCCCTGTCGCTGCAATCGAGGCTGATCACCAGGTCGAAGGAGCCCTCTGGGACCTCCGAGACCACCTCCTGGTGGTGGGGCAGGTAGTGGAAACGAGTGGGCACCGGGTCCTGACAGGCCAGGGTGGGCCGCCGCCCCAACGCTTTCAGGAGCAACCCCATCGCCAACAGGCTCCCCACGGCGTCACCATCGGGAGAGCGGTGGGTGATGACCAGGGGGGAACGCCCCTGTTGCAGAGCACGCAGCGCCTCATTCCACGGGAGGGATGTTGTCTTCGATGTCTTCATCGGCTTCTGCCTCGGTCGAGGGGCTCGTGGCTTCGATCTGGCTGAGGAGCTGATCAATGCGTTCCCCGTATTCCAGCGAGGGGTCCCAGTGGAAGACGAGCTCCGGGGTGTGACGCAGGCGAAGGCGTGCGCCCACCTCCCGGCGCAGCCAGCCGGCCGCGCTCCGAAGACCGGCCATGATCTCCTCGCGGGCCTCCAAATCGCCCAGGGCGGTCACATAGACATCGGCCCGCATCGTATCGGGCGTCACCTCGACCCCTGTTACCGTCACGCCCTGGAGCCGAGGATCGTTGACCTTTGTACCCAGCAGGTCCGTCAGATTGATCTGGATCAGTTCCGACACACGACGACGATATTTCTTCCCCATCGTTCCCCTTTACAACGCTCCTCCGAGATCAGTCCACGACGACGTCGGAAAGAGAACGGGTAACCGTTCACCCTCCCGCAGGTTAGGCGCGTTTCCGACTCGAAACCGTGTTTCAAATAGCCCATCGGGGCTGAAAGCGCCCTCGACCGGTGACCTGCGGGAGGGTAGGCTGAATAGATACGAGAACAGGAAGGAGCCTCGGCGGCTTCGGTGAGGCAAAGCAGAAGGCCCTTTCCCCCTCCCGGTTGGGACCTACAGGCCCTAAACAGGTTCACCTTCCCGCCGCTTCTCGTAGAACTCGATGATGTCCCCTTCCTGGAAATCCTCGAAACCGGCCAGCCGCACGCCGCACTCGAAGCCGGTCCGTACCTCGCGGACGTCTTCCTGGTACCGCTTCAGAGAGGCGACCTCGGTGTCGGCGATCACCTCCTGGTTGCGGACGACCCGCGCCCGAGCGTTGCGCCGGATGACGCCGGCCCGGACGTAGCAGCCCGCCACCACGCCCACCCGGGGGATGCGGAAGGTAGCCCGCACCTCGGCCTCGCCGATGACCACGTCCACGTAGGTGGGCTCCAGCAGGCCGTAGAGGGCCATCTCGACATCCTCGATGAGCTTGTAGATGATGTCGTAGGTGCGGATGTCCACCCCTTCGCTGTCGGCCATCTTGCGGGCCGCCGTGTCCACCCCTACCTGGAAGCCGATGATGATCGCCTGGGAGGCCGCGGCCAGCATCACGTCGGACTCGGTGATCTCGCCGGGGGCGGCGTGGATGATCTCCAGCTTCAACTCCTCGCTCTCCAGCTTGCGCAGGGAGTTGATGATGGGCTCCAGAGTTCCCTGAACGTCGGCCTTGACGATGAGGTTCAGCCGCTTGACCTCGCCGGCGCGGAACTGGGCGTAAATATCCTCTAGGCTCAGGGCGGGCCGGGTTTCCACCTGAGTCTCGGCCTCTTTGCGCTCCTCCGCCATCGCCCGGGCGAGTTTCTCGTTGGCGACAACCTCGAAGATGGTCCCGGCAACGGGGACCTCGGAGAGCCCCAGGATCGAGACCGGTGTGGAGGGCGGGGCGGCTTTGATGCGCTTGCCCCGAAAGTCGAACATCGCCCGCACCCTGCCGTAGGCGGTCCCGGCCAGGACGACGTCGCCCACCCGCAGCGTGCCGTTTTGCACCAGGAGCGTGGCAACGACCCCCCGGCTCCTCTCCAGCCCCCCTTCGATCACGGTGCCCTGGGCCGGGCGGTCGGGGTTGGCGACGATGGTCTCCATCGAGTCGGCCACCAGGAGGATCGCCTCCAGCAGGTCCTCCAGCCCCACCTTCTCCTTGGCCGAGGTCTGGATGATCAGCGTATCGCCCCCCCACTCGTCGGGGACCAGGCCCAGGTCGGCCAATTCCTGCTTCACCCGCTCCGGGTTGGCACTGGGCAGGTCAATCTTGTTCAACGCCACGATCACGGGGACCCGCGCCGCCCGGGCATGGGCCAGCGCTTCCTTGGTCTGAGGCATCACCCCGTCGTCGGCAGCGACGACCAAGATGGCGATGTCGGCCCCCTGGGCCCCCCGGGCCCGCATGGCGGTGAAGGCTTCGTGGCCTGGGGTGTCCAGGAAGGTAATCAGACGATCTTTGTGCTTGACCTGGTAGGCCCCCATATGCTGGGTGATCCCTCCGGCCTCGCTGGCGAAGACGTTGGTGCCCCGGATGGCGTCCAGCAGCGAGGTTTTCCCGTGGTCCACGTGGCCCAGCATCGTGACCACCGGCGGTCGAGGGCGCAGCTTGGCCGGGTCCTCCTGGGCGTAGAAGCGCTCCCACAGCGGGCCGGGGGCAGCCTCCTCTTCCGCTTTGGCCTTGGCGGCCAGCTCTGCCAGGGAGACGGGTTCGTAACCGAACTCGGCGACGACGATGGCGGCCGTCTCGTAATCAATCTGCTGGTTGATGCTGGCCATGATCCCATTGCTCATCAGCTCTTTGATGACGTCAATGGGACTGACGCCGATCAGGGTGGCCAGCTCCCGCACCGTGATGATGTTGGGGAGTTCCACCACCTTTTGTTTTTGCTCAAGTACGGCCTCATCCGTTCCCATCGGCACCTCCTAACGTAGCACCCGAAAAACCATAGGGAAAAAGTAGGCGCGTCGCGCCTCGCCTTTCACGCTTCCCGTTCCACCTGCTCCGCACTGCGGGTTGTGTGTTCCCCTTCCTTCTCACCGGGAAGTTCCTGGGGGAGTTCCTGGGCATAGGCTCGCAACATCTCGCGCTCGGCATCGGTCAAGGTGGTCCGCAGGGCGTGGGCCAGGGCCCGCCGTTTCAACGCCGTCTCCCAGCAGGAGCGTCGCCGGCAGAGGTAGGCCCCTCGCCCTGCTGCCTTGCCGGTCTCATCCACCCGAACGCCCTCAGGCGAGCGGACGATGCGCACCATCTGGCGCTTGGGCTGCACCGTCCGACAGCCCACACAGGTGCGCTGGGGGATGTGCTTTCGCCGGCCGGGACGCTTCTTCTTGGCCACAAGACCTCCTTCCCGACAGGGCTGTTGGAACCTCGCCTCTCCGCCCTTCCCTCCGCGGACTCCTTTACTCAGGCTCAGAGGCCGCTTCCGCTTCGGCAGCGGCAGGCTCTTCCGTGGGCATGGCCCCCAGGACCTCCAGGCGGTCCTTGATCTCGGCCAGCCCCTTGGCCCCGATACCGTTGATGCGCAGCAGCCCCTCGTCGCCCTCTACCAGCCGCTCGTAGATCTGGCCCACATTCTCGATCCCCGCCTTCTCCAGGTGGCTCTGGACGCGGGTGGGGAGCTCCAGGACGCTGAGGGGAAGCTGGTAGGCGATCTCCGGGATACGGGCCAGTGCCTCCTCGCGGGCCGCCTCCCGTTTCCGCTCCGCCTCGCGGGCCTCGGCCTCGGCGGGTTCGACCTCTTCTTCCTTCTCCTCAACGGGGGGCAGTTCCTTGCCCGCTTCCTGCAAGCGGGTCCGGTATTCGTGGACCGCTTCGATGATCTCCCGCAGCAGTCGGAGTTCTTCTGGGGCGTAAGGGACCTTGGCCTCCTGGTGACGGGCCAGGATGGCTTGGGCGGTGGGCAGGTAGTCGGCCGCGTCCCCCAACACCTCGCGGGGGTCCGTCCTCTCCAGGAGGGCCAGGGCCTCGGCCAGGACCTCGGTCACGCTCTTGATGTCAATGCGCCAGCCGGTCAACTTCGCCGCCAGCCGAGCGTTCTGCCCCTCCCGCCCGATGGCCAGGGAGAGTTGGTCGTCCGGCACGATGACGGAGGCGGTTCGCCCTTCCTCCAGGAAGACGGTGAGCACGCGGGCCGGGCTCAGGGCGTTGGCGATGAAGACGGCCGTCTCGGGGTGCCACTCGATGACGTCAATCTTCTCGCCTCCCAGCTCGTTGACGATGGACTGAATGCGGATGCCCCGCATGCCCACGCAGGAGCCCACCGGGTCCACGCCGGGCTGGTTAGCGGCCACGGCGACCTTGGAGCGGGCGCCGGCCTCCCGGGCGATGGCCTTGATCTCCACGGTGCCGTTGTAGATCTCCGGCACCTCCAGCTCCAACAGCCGGCGCAGCATGTTCTTGTGGCTGCGGGAGACGATGATCTGGGGGCCGCGGCTGGTGCGCCGGACCTCCAGGACGTAGGCCCGCACCCGCTGGTGGATGGTGTACCGCTCCCCCGGCACCTGCTGGCTGCGCGGCAGGATCGCTTCCGTCCGCCCCAGGTTCAGGCTCACGTGGGTCGGCGTGATGCTCTGGACCGTCCCGTTGATGAGCTCGCCCTCACGCTCGGAGAAATCCTCGAAGAGAGCTTCGCGTTCTGCCTCTCGGATCCGCTGCAGGATGACCTGCTTGGCGGTTTGGGCGGCAATGCGCCCGAAGTCTCGAGGGGTGCTCTCCACCATCACCGTTGAGCCGATCTCCGCTTCAGGATCAATGCGTCGGGCCTCTTCCAGGCTGATCTCGTCCCGTCCATCCTGGACCTCAGCGACGACCTTCTTCTCGACGTAGATGGTTGCCTTGCCCGACTTCTCGTCAATCTCAGCGATCACGTTCTGAGCAGCGCTGGCACCCACGTTGCGACGATAGGCGGAGACCAGCGCGGTCTTCAGAGCATCCAGCACCACCTCGCGGGGCAGACCTCGTTCAGCGCAGATTTGGTTGAAGGCCAACATAAACTCGCTTTTCATCGCACACTTCCACCCTTCTGGCGATGATAGAGACGTGACAACCGCCGTTCATAAAAGAAAAGTGGGGGACGCCCACTTTTCCTCGTGCACTTCTATACCCGACTCATATTATAGCACGGTCGGCCCAAACGTGCAAGGAAAGAAACTGCGGTGATTACCCACAAGTGAGCGAGAGAGTGGTCCGTAGCAGGCCGTCCACGAATTTCTCACCAATGCACGAATGGGGCGGTCCTTAATTCGTGTATTCGTGCCCCATTCGTGGACGGCTGGTCTCCCTATCTCCAAAGATATGGGTAATCACCGGAAGAAACCCCGATGTTCCCCATATCTCGGGGGTGGGGAGGCTGAACCGCCCGGCGGAGGCCGGTTTCCCTTGACCTTCTCTTCCTTTGATGATAGACTCAGAGGGCCGTGATCACCCGTCAGACAGGAGGGAGGGAACGGGGCGATGTTCCGCACACGAGAGGAAATGGAAGCTATCGAGGCGCAGGTGCTGGCCCCCTATGGGTTCAAGAGCCGTGACTCGCGGGGCCGCGTCTACCCGGAGGAGGAGCACCCCTACCGCACCGTCTTCCAGCGGGATCGGGATCGGATCCTCCACACCACGGCCTTCCGTCGGCTGGAGTACAAGACCCAGGTCTTCGTCTACTACGAGGGAGACTACTACCGCACCCGCTTGACCCACACGCTGGAGGTGGCCCAGATCGGGCGCACCATCGCCCGGGCTCTGGGGGCCAACGAGGACCTGACCGAGGCGATCTGCCTGGTCCACGACCTGGGACACCCCCCCTTCGGCCACTCGGGCGAGACTGCGCTGGCCCGGTTGATGGCCGACTACGGCGGATTCGACCACAACAGACAGGCGCTGCGTATCGTGGACAAGCTGGAACGCCGCTACCCCGACTTTCCCGGCCTCAACCTGAGCTGGGAAGTACGCGAGGGGATCGTGAAGCACGAGACGGAGTACGACGTCAGTTCCGCCGAGGGGTTTGAGCCGGAGAAGCGGGGGACGCTGGAGGCTCAGATCGCCAACGCGGCGGACGAGATCGCCTACAACGCCCACGATCTGGACGACGGGCTGCGGGCGGGCCTCTTCTCTCACCAGGAACTGAACGGGCTGCTCTGGTGGGAAGCCCTCAAGGAAAGCATCGGCTGGGACGGACGCCACTTCAGCGAGTTGCTCCGCCACCGGATCATCCGCCGGCTCATCGGCCTGCTGGTGACCGATGTGGTGGCCGAGACGGCGCAGCGGATTGCGGCGGCCGGCGTGGATTCGGTGGCCTCACTCCAGGCGCTGCCTGAGAACGTCGTCGCCTTCTCGCCGGAGGTGGAAGCCCGCAACCGGGAACTCAAGGACTTCCTGTTCAACCGGATGTACCGCCACTACCGGGTGGTGCGGATGCAGACGAAGGCGGAGCGGATCATCAGCGAACTCTTCCACGCCTACGTCAGCGAGCCGGCCCAACTCCCCGACTCCACCCGGCGCCGGCTGGCCGACACGGAACTCCACCGGGTGGTTTGCGACTACATCGCAGGTATGACCGACCGCTACGCGCTGGACGAGTACGCCAAGCTCTTCGATCCCTACCGAAGGGTGTGAGCGATAGTTCGTATAGCGCCTTGCCACGGGCGAGGATCTCCTGGATAAGAAGATCCCCTCTCGCCAATGCACGCTCGATCTCTTGAGGGGTCTTGGCCAGGATACCCATAGAGACCACCTCCCGGAACGCTAACGCGCCGTTGGCGCGGGCATGCAGCGTCCGCGCTAACGTGGGGCTCAGCGGCAGCGGCGGTGACTGCGAAGCCAAAACTTGTTAAGGAGTGTAGGGGCGACCTGCGGTCGCCCCTACCCCAACCCTTTTGGTCACACTCTTGTCAAAGTCGGCTTGACGGAGTGCTATGCCGCCGCCTCACCTTCCTTCTGCCAGGCAGCCAACTCCACCACCAGCCGCTCGAAGAAACTGTTGGGCGGCAGGTTCCCGGTCCCGTACTGCATCTCCAGCACCCGAGCCCGGACCCGAAGCGTCGCCGTCTCCAGATCAATGGTCTGCCCGGGCTGAGCGAGGACCGGCTCCCCCTTGGGGGCCAATTTGGTCCGCAGCCCCTCGTCGTTGTAGGCGTGATCGCTCATCAACACCTTGGTCACGGTGCGGATGTCGTTCTTGTCGAAGAGCCAAACCTCGAAAGCGGTGACCTTCTTGGGGTCGCCGACCCCGATGGCCTCGGAGATGCCGATGCCGCACTCCCCCAGGAACTCCCCCGTCTCCGTCTCAATGCTGAAGGAGGGATCGAAATAGTCGTCCCCCAGCGTGTAGGTCGCCACGAACTGGGCCATCGGCTTTTCCGCCTCCCCGGCCCACGCCGTGGGTTGCACCGTGGCGGAGATGGAAGGCTGAGCCCCCGCCGGTCTCGCCCTCCCGCGGCGCAGGAGGAATAGGTAGCCCCCTCCCCCTACCACCAGGATGAACAACAGGCTCAGCAAACAGATCTGGAGCAAAGGCGAGACTCCTCCTTTCTTGGGAGGCGGAGGTTGAACAGCCCCGGTGGGGGAGACCTGCAGGTTCAAGGCCTGGGCCAAGTCCTGCAGCCGCTTCACCTCGGCCGGACCGGCCTTGTTCACCATCGTCTGGAGGGTCTCTTGCAGCTGGGCGGTGCTCCATCGCTCACCCAAGAGACGCTGTACATCCAGGTTCCGATCGGCAGCGTAGGCGCGGGCGACCAGGTCCAGGTAAAGTTCCCGATAGCCGGGGTGCAGGTCCACCGGCGCAGCGTTGGTCCACTTCACCGGAAAGACGAGCCATCCCAAGAAGATCCAGCCCAGGAGCAGGCCCACCAGGAGACCTACCCCGAAGCCTATGAGCGTCTTCCGTCCAATCAGTTCGATGATCAGGCCTACCACGGCGCACCTCGCTTTTCTGTATGGCGAACGGATGCAGCAGGAGCCTCTGTTGCCGCCAGGGATCCAGCAAACGGTATCCTATTGTATCACAAGCCCGGAGAGATAGCAAGCAGCCTACAAGCTATGCATCACCCTCCCGCAGGTCACAAGGTGCCCGGTGATGGCAACGGCTTACCGGCGGCGGCCTACAACGCGCTTTAGGCCGTGGGGAGAACCTGCGAGAGGGTTCGAAAAGCCCTACAAGCCGCGCTACCCCTCTTCCACGGGAAGGGCCTCGACGGGCTCCGCCAACGCCTCCAGCGAGAATTGGCTGCCGCAGACTGTGCACTTGGCCGAGTCCTTACGGTCCTCGGTCAGCAGTCCGCCGCAGTTGGGGCAGGGCTGGGGCAGGGGCTTCTTCCAGACCCAGAAGTTGCAGGTGGGGTAGTTGGAACAACCGTACCCGATGCGCCCCCGCCGGGTCCGCTTCTCCACCAGGTCGCCTCCGCACTCCGGGCAGGTGACGCCGATCTTCTCCAGCCAAGGCTCGGTGTGGCGACACTCCGGGTAGCGGCTGCAACCGATGAACTTCCCGTAACGGCCCCACTTGATGACCAGAGGAGCGCCACACTCGGGACAGTCCCGCCCGATGGGCTGGTTGTCCATCCGCACCTCCGGCATCTGCTCCTCGGCCCGGGCCACGGCCTGGGCGAAGGGGTCGTAGAAGTCCCGCACCACGCTCACCCAATCCACCTCGCCTGAGGCGATCCGGTCCAGGTCGGCCTCCATCTTGGCCGTGAAGTCCAAGTTGATGATCTCCGGGAAGTGCTCCACCAGCAGGTCGTTGACGATGAAGCCGGTCTCGGTGGGGACGAGCTGCCGGCCTTCCTTGCGCACGTAGCCCCGCTTCTGGATGGTGCTGACGATGGGGGCGTAGGTGCTGGGCCGACCAATCCCGTAGGACTCCAGGGCCTTGATCAGGCTGGCCTCGGTGTAGCGGGGTGGCGGCTGGGTGAAGTGCTGTTCCGGCAGCAGCCGGAGCAGGTCCAATACCTCGCCCTCCGTCAGCGGCGGCAGGTAGTTCCCCTCATCCTCCGGTGCCTCTTCCTCATCCTCTCCCCGCTTGTAGACGACCAGGAAGCCGGGGAAGCGCACGCGAGAGCCGCTGGCTCGGAAGAGGTAGACGGGATGTTTGATCTGCTCCTCAGGGACCTCGCCGTTGACCAGGTAGCCCCGGGGGATGGCGGGGATCTCGGCCGAGATGGTGTCGAAGATGGCCGGCGCCATCTGGCTGGCCACGAAGCGCCGCCAGATGAGGGTGTAGAGCCGGTACTGGTCCCGGGTGAGGTAGGGCTTGATCACCTTGGGCTCCCGCATCACCGAGGTGGGCCGGATCGCCTCGTGGGCCTCCTGAGCGCCCTTGGCCTTCGTCTTGTAGCGGGGGGGCTTCTCCGGCAGGTAGCGCTCGCCGAAGCGCTCGGCGATGTACTGCCGGGCTTCCTGCTGGGCCTGCTCGGCCACCTGGGTGCTGTCCGTCCGCATATAGGTGATCAAGCCGACGCGCCCTGCGTCGCCCAGTTCGATCCCCTCGTAGAGCTGCTGGGCCACCCGCATCGTCCGGGAGGCGCTGAAGCCCAGCTTCTGAGACGCCTGCTGCTGCATCGTGCTGGTGGTGAAGGGCGGGGAGGGGCGGCGACGGCGCTGACCGATCTTCACCTTGCGCACCAGGTAGAGGGCGGTCTCCAGCTCCTCGACGATGGCCAGGGTGTCGGCCTCGTTCTTCAGGTCCACCTCCTCGCCCCGAATGCGGTGGAGCTTGGCGATGAAGGAGGGCCGGGCCTCCTCGCGGCCGTCTCCCTCGGCAGCCTGCTGCTTGGCCAGTTCGGCGGCGATGGACCAGTACTCCACGGGAACGAAGGCTTGGATCTCCCGCTCCCGCTCCACCACCAGCCGCAGGGCGACGGACTGGACCCGGCCGGCCGAGAGGCGGCTGCGCACTTTGGACCAGAGCAGGGGGCTGAGCTTGTACCCCACCAGCCGGTCCAGGATGCGCCGGGCCTGCTGGGCGTTGACCAGTTGCATGTCAATGTCGCGCGGGTGGGAGAAGGCCTCTTCGATGGCGCTCCGGGTGATCTCGTGGAAGACAACCCGCCGCATTTGGTCGGGCTTGATGCCCGTGGCCTCCATCAGGTGCCAGGCAATGGCCTCTCCCTCCCGGTCCGGGTCGGTCGCCAGGTAGACCTCGGCGGCATTTTGGACCAGTTTCTTGAGCTCCTTGACCACCTGGCGCTTCTCGTTGGGCACCCGGTAGCGGGGTTGGAAGTCGTGTTCCACGTCCACCGAGAGCTGGGAGCGCAGCAGGTCGCGCACGTGGCCCACGGAGGCTTTGACGGTGTAGTCCTTGCCCAAGAAGCGGCCCACGGTCCGGGCTTTGGCCGGCGACTCGACGATGACCAGCCGGCCCTCGGGCTTGGGCGGGTCCGGCTTGGGGATGGACTCGTGGGCCGGCGTGTAGCCCATCCTGAAGATGCGGCTCCCGCAGACGGGGCAGGTGCCCTCGGTTGCCGGGGAGCCCTTAGCGGTGTAGACCGGCTTCGGGTTCTGGATCTCCCGTTTGGCCTTGCACTTGACACAGTAAGCCACCAGACTCATCGCTCACCCTCGCTAAACCCGTAGACTGTTGATAAGAGAACAATGCATCTCTCGAAACCACGCGAGTCGGCTTCGGACAGCGCTCAGAGAAAGGCCAGACGCGGGGGGTGTCCAACGGTGTTCAGAGGAGATCATGCCGCCCCATTGCCTTCAGTTGCTGCACCAGGGCCCGCACGTCTTGGGCCCGATCCCGCCGGCAGATGAGCAGGGCGTCCTCGGTGTCCACGATGATCAGGTCCTCGACCCCGATGGTCACCACCAGCCGGGCGTCGCTCCGCACCAGCGTGTTGACCGTGTCCACGGCCACGTGCTCCCCGGTGACGACGTTGCCCCCCTCATCGCCCGGCAGGATCTCCAGCAGGGTGGCCCAGCTCCCCACGTCGGACCAGCCGATCTCGACGGGGATGACGGCGACGTTACGAGCCCCTTCCATAATGGCGTAGTCCACAGAGATCTTCTCCACCTGGGGCCAGATGCGGGCCAGCACCTCCCGCTCCTGGGAGGAGCCCAGCGCCGCCTCGATCTCCTGGAGTTGCTGGTAGAAGAGGGGGCGCTGCCAGGCAAACTCCTCCAGCACCTGGTCCACCCGCCAGATGAACATCCCGCTGTTCCAGGTGTAGCGGCCGCTCTCCACGAAGCGGGCTGCCGTGGCCGCGTCGGGCTTCTCGGTGAAGGCCTCGGCCCGGTAGACGGCGAAACCGCCGAACTCCCCCAACCTCGCGCCTTGGCGGATGTAGCCGAAGCCGGTGGAGGGGTACTGGGGGGTGATGCCCAGGGTGACGATGTAGTGCTGCCGGGCGACCTCCTCGGCGGCGGCCAGGACCGCGCGGAAGCGCTCGGTGTTGGCGATGTAGTGGTCGGCGGTCAAGACGGCCATCACGGCATCGGGGTCTCGCTTCTTCAGGTAGATGGCCCCCAGCCCCACGGCCGGCCCCGAGTCCCGCCCCATCGGCTCCAGGATGAAGTTCTCGTCGGGAAGCTGAGGAGCCTGGGGGCGCAGGATGGCGGCCTGCTCCTCCCCGGTCACCACCAGGATGCGTTCGGGGGGGAAGAGGGGGGCCAGCCGGTCCACGGCGTGCTGGAACATCGTGCGGTCTCCAATGAGCCGGAGGGCCTGTTTGGGCCGGCGCTTCCGGCTTAGCGGCCAGAGGCGGGTGCCGGTGCCGCCGGCCATGATGACGGCGTAGTAGTGCTCAGACATAGGTGGACTCCTTCACTTCCATCACGCTTCCCCTCAATCCACCATATAAGGAATTCCGCTCTCCCGGGCCAGCACGTAGTGCATCCCCCCTACCTGACGGACCATCCCTTTCAACTCCATCAGGGCCAGGGTGCTGCTGACCTCGGCGATGGGGAGGGCCAGGTCCCGGGCGATCTCGTCCACGTGGAGGGGCTCCATCGAGAGGTGGCTCAGCAAGCGGGCCTCGGTCTCGTTCTCCGGCAGGGCCATCTGCACCTCCACGTGCTGGGCCACCATCGTCATGTTCAGCTCCTCCAGGATGTCACGGGCCTCCAGAACCATCTTGGCCCCATCCTGGATCAGACGGTTGGTCCCCCGGCTGGAACGGGCGGTGATGTTGCCCGGCACGGCGAAGACATCCCGACCCTGCTCCGCCGCGTAGTCGGCGGTGATGAGGGCCCCGCTGCGCAGGCCGGCCTCCACGACCAGGACGCCCAGGCTGAGCCCGCTGATGATCCGGTTGCGCGGCGGGAAGTTGCCCGCCTCGGGCCGGGTGCCCAGGGGGTACTCGCTGATCAGCGCCCCGGCTTCCACGATCTGGGCGGCCAGCCGGCGGTGCTCCGGCGGGTAGACCTGGTCCAGCCCGTGGCCCAGGACGGCGATGGTCCGCCCGCCGGCGGCCAGCGCGGCCTGGTGGGCGTGGCGGTCAATGCCCCGGGCCAACCCGCTGACGATGGTGATCCGGTTGCGAGCCAGCTCCCCCACCAGCGTCTCGGTCACCTGACGCCCGTAGGCCGTGGCCCGTCGGGTGCCGACGACGGCCAGCGCCCAGCGGTCCTCGGGGCGGAGTTCTCCCTTGACGTAGAGGAGCGGGGGCGGATCCGGGATCTCGGCCAGCAGGGGCGGGTAGTCGGGGCTCTCCCAGGTGATCAACCGGAGGCCGGCCCGCTCCAGCCGGGCCATCTCGGCCTCCAGGTCCAGCGTCCGGCGGGTCTCCAGGAGGTTGGCGAGGGCCCGACGGTCCAGGCCGGCCGCGCGGAGGGCGTCGGCGCTGGCGTGCCAGGCCGCCTCCAGGTCGCCGAAGTGGTCCAGGAGCGCCCGGGTCTTGGCCGGGCCGATGCCCTGCACGATGTTGAACCCCACCCAGTAGCGCAGGTCCGTCACGTCAACCTCGCCATCGGCCCGCCGGGGCGGACCCTCTCCGCTCGGAGCAGCGAACTCGACACCAGCATACACGGAATCGAGGAGATTGTCAAGACCCGTTGGGCCTACCGCAGCCCCTCCGGGACTACGACGAGCAACCGTCCCCTCTCCAGGTCTACCTCCAGGACCACGTCCTCCAAAGCCGGCAGGAGCAGCTCCCCTTCGGGACCTTGGACTACGTAGACATCGTTGCTGCCGGTGGTGATGATCTCGGTGACCACTCCCAGCCACTCCCCCTCCGGCGTCTCCACCTCCAGGCCGAGGATCTGGTGCTCGTAGTACTCGTCCTCCTCCAGGGGAACCGCTTCCTCCAGGGGGACCTGCACCAGTTGACCGCGCAGGGTTTCGGCGGTCTCCCGGTCCTCGCACCCAACCAGCCGCAGGATGGCGGCCTTGCGGTGGAAACGGACGCTGGCCACCTGGTAGGGGACGGCATAAGGGCCGACGTAGACCCGCTGCAGGTGGAGCAAGCGCTCCGGGTACTCGGTCAGGACGGCCATCTTCAGTTCGCCGCGCACGCCCCAGGGCCGGACGATCCGCCCTACCGCCAAATAGCGAGGCTCAGGACGTGGTTTTCTCGTGCCTGAGCCCCGGAACCTCCGCTGGGGGGAGAGGAGACGTTGGTCGCTCATCCCACAATCTCAAGGGTGACGGATTTCCCTTGCCGTGCCGCGACCACCCGCAGGAGGGCCCGGATCGCGTTGGCCACCCGGCCATTGCGGCCTATCACCCGCCCCACATCCTCGGGAGCTACCTCCAGTTCGAGGATCACGTTACGGCCCCGCTCAACCTCCCGCACCCTGACTTGCGAGGGGTCGTCCACCAGGGACTTGGCGATGTACTCCACCAGTTCTTTCATCGAGGGTCTCCACGGGTAACGGATAGCGGTCAGCGATTAGCGGCTAGCGGTCGGCTGTTGCCTCCGGCGCGGCCTCGCCCGCCGGTTCCTCTTCTTCCGCTGCCGGTTCCGCTTCCCCAGCCTCCTCCACCGCCCCTTCGGCTGTCACCTCCGGTGCGGCCTCGCTTGCCGGTTCTCCTTCCCCCGGTGCCGGCTCCACCTCCGCAGCCTCCTCTACCGTCGCCTCGGCTGTCACTTCTGACGCGGCTTCGGCCACCACCTCCTCTTCCACGACCGCTGCCGCTGCCTTGGCGGCCTCCTCAGCCGCCGCCTCGGCCTCCATCTCGGCCAGGAGCGCCTCCAGGGGTTCCCCCGCCTTCAACCGCTTGAAGTAGTCCATCACGCCCACCTTGGTCAGCAGGCGCAGGACGGGCTCGCTGGGCTGAGCCCCCACGCTCAGCCAGTAGAGCGCCCGCTCCCGCTTGATGCTCACCGTCTCCGGCTCCGTGCGGGGGTTGTAGAACCCGATGATCTCGATGAAACGACCGTCGCGGGCCGCCCGGGAATCGGCCACGACGACCCGATAGCTAGGCTGCTTCTTTGCACCAACCCGGCGTAAACGAATGCGTACCATAGATTTTTTCATCCTCCCTTACGTTTTACGTACTTACGTTTTACGTACTTACAGGCCAAGCATGCGCAGGAGGTCGCGTCCACCTCCCTTGCTGAGCTGCTTCATCATCTTCTGGGTCTGGCGGAACTGGCGCAGCAGCGCGTTGACATCGGCAACGGTGGTCCCGCTCCCCCGGGCGATACGCCGCCGCCGGCTGGCGTTGATGATGCGGGGGTTGCGCCGTTCCTCCGGCGTCATCGAGTTGATGATGGCCTCGATCTTCTTCAGTTCCTGGTCGGTCACCTCCGGCGCGATCTCCTTGCCGATCTGCTGGAAGCCGGGGATCAGCTCCAGCAACTGGCTTAGCGGCCCCATCTTCTTGAGCTGCTGGAGTTGCTGCCGGAAGTCCTCCAGGTCGAACTCGGCCCGCAGCAGCTTCTCGGCGGCCCGCTGGGCCTCTTCTTGGTCAAAGGCGGCCTCGGCCCGCTCGATGAGGGTGAGCACGTCGCCCATCCCCAAGATGCGAGAGGCCAGCCGGTCGGGGTGGAAGAGCTCCAGAGCCGTCGGCTTCTCCCCCACGCCGACGAACTTGATGGGCACGCCGGTGACGGCCCGCATGCTGATGGCCGCGCCTCCCCGGGCGTCGCCGTCCAGCTTGGTCAGGATCAGGCCCGTCAGCCCCAGCCGCTGGTGGAAGCCCTGGGCCACGTTGACGGCCTCCTGGCCGGTCATCGCGTCGGCCACCAGCAGGATCTCGTGGGGCTGGGTGCGGGCCTTGACCGCCTCCAGCTCGGCCATCATCGCGTCGTCAATCTGGTGCCGCCCCGCCGTGTCCAGGATCAGCAGGTCGTACCCCTCCTGCCGAGCCCGCTCCAGGGCGTGAGCACAGATCTCCGGCGGGGGGACCTCCGTCCCTTCGCTGTGGACGGGCAGGTCGAGCTGACGGCCCAGCACCTCCAACTGGCGCACGGCGGCCGGACGGTAGGTATCGGCGGCGACCAGGAGGGGCCGACGTCCCTTCTTGCGCAGCCAGAGGCCCAGCTTGGCCACCGTCGTCGTCTTGCCGGAGCCGTGGAGGCCGACGAGCATGAGGACGTGAGGCGGCGGCCCTTCCAATTGCAGCCGGCCCGGCTCCCCCAACGTGGCGATCAACTCCTCGTGGACGATCTTGATCACCTGCTGGGCCGGACTCAGCCGACGGTGGATCTCGACCCCGATCGCCCGTTCCTGGACCCGCCGGATGAAGTCCTTGACGACCTTGTAGTTGACGTCGGCTTCCAGCAACGCCAGGCGCACCTCCCGCAGGCCGGCCTTGACGTCGGCCTCGGTGAGCAGGCCCCGCTTGCCCATCCGCTCGAAGATGGCCTGGAGCTTGTCGGTCAGGCTCTCAAACATCACGCACTCCCACCTGCCCCTTCAGGTGTCCTGTAAGCGTAGCTGTTCACCCTCCCGCAGGTTAGGCGCGTTTCCGACGTGAAACCGTGCTTCAAATAGCCCATCGGGGCTGAAAGCGCCCTCGACCGGTGACCTGCGGGAGGGTAGGCTGCATAGATACCTAGATACCAAGGAAGCAAGCAATGGGTGATTCTAATGCAGTTTGTCCCTTTCGTCAAGCACCCTCCTACCCCGGCGGATTGAAGTAGTTGTAGACCGCCGTGGCGATGTCGCTGATGAGGGGGGCGCTCTGTTCCCACTCCAGCCAGCCGGGGTTGTAGAGGTAGATGACCAGCACGAAGTCCCCCTGGGGCGAGAAGACAATGCCCGCGTCGGCGTGGGTATCCCCGATCCAGCCGTGCTTGTGGGCCAGCGGCGTGTCGGGCGGGATGCCTACCTCGATGAGGCTGTTGATCTTGTTCTGCTTCATGATCTCCAGTTGCATCCCGCACTCTTCGGGCGTCAGTTCGTTGGGATAGAGGGCCAGGAGTGTCCCCCCGCCCCGGCTGCACTGGTAGATCATCTCCAGCAGCATCCCCATATCCAGGGGCGTCGTCTGCATCGCCGGGTCAGGTTGGGTGTTGATGTCGGTGCGGGAGTTGGCCGGCGTGACGATGGTCGGCGGCACCATCTCCGCCTCGTAGGGAACGGCGATGAAGGTGTTCACCAGCCCCAACCGGTGCATGGACTCGGTCACCCGCTCGGCCCCCCGGTAGGCATCCCCCTCCCCGATCTCCCGCAGGAGCAGGTTGGCCGTGAAGTTCCCGCTGAGGGTGAGAGTCTCCGTCAGCAGCTTGGTCTCCTCAACGTTGGGGGCCCGATCCAGGTAGCGGAAGAACTCCTCCACAATGGCGACCTTCACGATGCTCATTCCGGCGTAAGCGACCTCGGCGTTGAGAGCCAGCTCCTCGCCCGTCTGGAGGTCCTTGACGAAGACGCTGACCACGCCGGGGAAGTCGGCTGCCCGCGCCTGGATCAGCTCCCCTACCATCTCCAGCGAGGCCGGTGGAGGCGGGGTCACCTCGACCGGCAGCGTGACCTCCCGCTCATCGGGTGAGTAGAGGGCCTGGGTAACCAGGGGGAGAGCCGCCTCGACCTTCAAGCGGGTCCCCGGTTCCCCCGGGGCCAACTTCAGCTCGGCCACCACGGGGCGTGGAGGCTCGGGGTCCCGGTCGTACTGCTGGGCAACGAGGCTCAGGAAGTCCCGCAGGGCTTCCTCGGAGTAGGTGGCTTCGATGGGGACGTGGGCGGCCGGTGGTGGCCGGCGGAAGAGGTGAGCCAGGAAGCCCCGCACCCCGCCGGCCCGAGCGTGGGCCTCCTCCAGGGCCGCCCGCGTCGTCTCCCAATTGATGCGAAAGGCCACCTCCTCCGGGTAGAGGGGAATGGTCGTCTCTTCGTAGTGGAGCAGGACGGGGGCGCTGTAGGCCGTGGTCACCCGCTCGACAGCCTCGTCTGGGCTCAACCCCGAGACAGAGATCCCCCCCAGCGTGGTGCCGGGGGCCAGGTAGGCCCGAGCCTGACGGTAGCCCTGCCACTGCCAGATGAGCAAACCCGTGCCTACGAGGGCGATGAGAAACCACCAAAACCGGTTACCGCGTTCCCGACGATGGGGGATCGCCAGTCCCAAGAGCACTCCTCCCAATGCGATCTTGTCGCTGCTTCCCGATGGCGATCGGTGGAAGCTGCCTCATTGGGGCAAACCCCGGGTTTGCCCTCCTGACCAGGAACCGGCTCGGCAGGAGGAACGCAGCCAGGGCTGACAGCCACCGAGCCGGGGGGAGTATAACACAGAGCAAAGGGGTGGGCAAGCAGGCGCTGTCGGCCCCCAGAAGCGAGCGGTGCCCGACACCCTGTGGGGTGCCAGGCACCGGATGACCGGGTGCCGGTGGCGATCTGCTTTCGGGCGCTCCCCTGGCACCCCCGGTGGGGGTGGCAGGGAGAAGCCCAATGGCCGGATCAACGGCCATAGATCAAGGGGAGGTAGAACCGATGGGGCTCGACGATGGCGATGGCGGCATCGCTGCTGGATAACTGCCCATCTTCGCTCAGGGTCGCCTCGTTTACCAGGACGGTGGTATCGAAGACCTTCGCCGTCACCGCCAGGGTCACCGTCACCACCTGTCCTGCGGCCGGTGTTCCTTGCCAGGTGACCCGATGGCTCCCGGCGTCGTAGGTCACCGTCCCCTCGGTCGCCTCCAAGCGAGAGGGGGACGTAACTTCCTTCGGGAGGGGATCGGTGAGGAGCATCGGCCGGCCGGTGCCACGCACGGCCAGCGTGTAGGTGAGAACCCCACCAGCGGATGGATCTGGAGGCTGGACCAGCTTCTCCAGCGTACCCGCCGTGGTCCCATAGACAACGGTCAGCGTGGGACGCCCTTCGGCGTTCCAATCGCCGGTATCCGAGGAGACGAAGTACTTCCCGCTGTGGTAGGGGCCGTCGGCGCTGTAGAGGACCAGCCGCAGGGGACGCCCCTCAGCATATGCCTGGGCCACGGCCCCGGTCACGTCCCACTGTCGGGGCAGGCCCGGCCAACCGGGAAACGCGGTGGGGTCCACCCAGGCCGCCGAGACGTTCTCCACGGCCAGGGGAGCGTTGTTCCAGGTCAGGGTCGTCTCGTCCCAGGCCTCGCCCACGGTAAAGACTTGGATGTAAGACGGCTCCGCCTGGCTAGGATCCGACCCACCGAACTGATGTAGGGTCAACGTGGCCGAGAGGACCACCTTGCCCGAGGGCAAAGCGTCCAGTGGAAAGGTGACGTAGTACTTGGAGAAGCAGGGCCAGTCGGCCACATCGGACTGGTTCTGGATGTTGAAGTCGGTAGCACCGGCATAGTTGGCCTCTCCCCACTCGCTCCAAAAGTCGAGGCCACTGCCGCAGAGGGTCCCTCCGCCGACGGCGGCATCCACCACCGTGGCCCCGTCCAGCTTGTGCCGGATGGTAACGCTCCCCTCGGCGACGGCCGGTGGCGGCTGGTAGGCCGGCAGCCCGAAGGCGAGTTGCCCCCAGGTGGACGGACGTGCCGAATCCATGGTCTCAGGCCACCGCTTGGGGGCGATAGGGGTGCCGACGGCATCGTCCCGATCGTGGAGCTCCAGAGCCAGCCCCCACGCCGTCCCCGAGGCCGGGGGGCCGGTGAGCCCGAGGCTGGCGAAGGGGATGTGGAAGGTAAGCACCCATCCCCGGTTGTCGGCGTCCTTGTTCGGCCCTCCGGCTCCTCGATAGACGCTCTCCGTCGTGAAGTCCACCGCTGTGGCCGTCCAGCCGGTGCCGTTCCCCCGGTAGGCCGCCTGGTAGCCGGACCGCGGTACCCACTGGGGGGCGAACTGAGCCACGAAGCGGTAGGTGCTGGCATCAGGGCTGCTGCCCCGGTTGCCGTCCAGGTCCAGGTAAAGGGTGATGGCGTCCCAGTCGGTCAGGCTATCTTGGGAAGGGGAGAGATCGTACCATAGGCGGCGGTCGAAGATGGCCAAACGCAGACGAAGCTCCTCATCGGTGTAGCCCACCCGCACGTCCACGTAGTTGTCCGTGCGGTTGACCTGCCCAAACCAGAAGATGGCCATCTCGTCGAAGCGGATCTCACCGTTGAAATAGGGGGCGTTTACACGCCGCGATAGGGGGGAGGATTGGGCGCTGACAGCGGGAGGGGCGGGGGGGGATGCCAACGCTAACAGAGGGAAGAACCCGATCAGGAAGGCGAGCAGCGCATACCGCGCGATACCTGTGAGGGACCATCGGTTCATAGCCAATACCTCCTGCGTTCCCCACGAACCTGCCCGGCCAGGTATCCTGCTCGGCCTGGTTGTCCAACAGCCTATCAAACGTCACAAGCCCTGTCACCCTTACATCGTCGCGCCTGGGGGTATGATAACAGCAGGAGCAGGGGATGACAATAGCCCGATGGTCCTCCCTCGTCTGTCGGCGGACCTCGGGCTTATGGGGACGCAGGGGTGGGGGTAGGAGGAACGTAGATCCAGGTGAAGGCCCGGCTGGGACTGGAACGGCTGACCGCTTCGTAGCGGGGCATGCCGTCCTCATCCAGCCCTACCTGCCGCATCACCGTCACCGACCAGAAGTAGCGCTTCTCCGGCACTTCGGCGACGGGGTAGAGCTCCTCCGGCAGGCGCAGGGTGCTGGTCCGACTGGGGTAGCGCCAGACCTGGCTCAGGTCGTCGGCCAGCGTCAGGTGCACCACGTACCACTCGTCGTCGTCCAGCGTCGTCACCGCCGCCCACTGGAGGACTACCGGCGGGTCGGTCCCCTGGATCACGGCCCCGTCGGGAGGGCTGAGAGGGGCCGGGGCCGAATAGGTGGGCTGTGGGGTGGGGGTGGCGTTGGGGGGGATGGTCGGCGTAGGCGACGGGCCGGGTGTCACTAGAGGGATGACCAGCGCCTGCCCTGCCTGGATCTTGGTGGGATCCTGGATCCGGTTGGCTTTCTGGATTAGGTCGGGGGTGGTGCCGAACTTCTGGGCGATGCTGATCAGCGTATCCCCCCGCTGGACGACGTAGGTCACGAAGTCAGGCGGCGTCGGTGATGGCGTGCCCGGTCCCACCGTGGCCGTAGGTCCCAGGGTGGGCGTCGGAGCCGGGATGGCGATCCACTGGCCCACCTGGAGCTGGTTGGGGTCCTGGATGTGGGGGTTGTAGGCTAACAAGACCTCGACCGTGGTCCCGAACTGGACCGCGATAGAGGCCAAGGTATCCCCTTCCTGGACCTGGTAAGTCTTGGGCGGGAGGGGGGTAGGGGTAAAGGTGGGGGTCGGGCTGTTGGTAGGGGTGAGGGACGGTGTGGGCGTCCGGGTCACCGTCGGGGTCGCCAAGGGCGTAGGTGTGGCCGTAGGGACCGGGGCCGGCCGGTTCTGCTGGGACCAGAGGAATCCCCCCCCGGCCAGCAGGAGGAGCACAATCCCCCCTAGGAGGAGGGTGCGCCAGGGTCGGGCCGGAGGCGCTTCCTCCAGAGGAGGCACTTCTTCGACCAGCGGAGCGCCGCACATCAGGCAGGTGGTCGCTTGATCAGCCACCCGGCTGCCGCAGGCCGGACAACGCCGGGGCTCAAATTCAGCGGGAAAGGGTTGGGTGGACATTGGTCATCCCTGCCAGTGGGGTGCCCTGTCAAGAGGCGCAGGCGCCGACCTCCCTGGGCCGAGTCCCGGCGAGCAATTATACCAGCAAAAGGACGAAAGTCAACAGATTGTCACCCCGGCCCAACTGTGTTATAATCGCTGCCAGCCGGTCAGCCGTGGCGATCTGGTGGTTCCCCACAAGTTTCCCCGGCTGCCCGCCAGGCACCGAGTTCTAGCTACCTGACCGTTGCCGCCCTCCCGCAGACCACGCGGTGTCCGGTGACAGCGATGGCGTATCGGAGGCTGCCTATGACGCGCCTCAGGCCGTGGGAGGAACCTGCGGGAGGGTTCCTGGGGAATGTGCCAGGTCGCTCAAGCCAAATTCGCTGTCGAGGGGCTGCCAATGATGGGCACACGAAGTCAAGGGCACCAACCGTACCGTCGGGGTGGCGTCCCCAACTGGTTGCTCACGGGCCTGGTGATCCTCTTCCTGGCCGTGGTGCTCTACGTGGCCTACTTCCTCTACGCCACCGTGCGCAACTTCGTCGCTAACCAGCAGATCGTTGAATGGAGCAACCCACCGGTTCGGCCCGTGTCCACGGGTGTCGTCAACGCCGAGACGACGCCGATCCCCACCCCCCAGGTCTGGTCAGGCAAAGAGCGGGTCAACATCCTGGTCCTGGGCATAGACCAGCGGGAGGTGGAGACCGACGAGGGGCCCTGGCGGACGGACACGATGATCGTCCTGACCCTGGACCCGGTCAGCATGACCGCCGGAATGCTCTCCATCCCCAGGGACCTCTACGTGCCCATCCCCGGCTACGAGCGACAGTTGGGGAGCAACCAGCGGATTAACACCGCCCACTACTACGGCGATCTCTTCGGCTACCCTGGGGGCGGGCCGGCGCTGGCCAAGCGGACGGTGGAGTACAACCTGGGCATCCCCATCCACTTCTACGTGCGGCTCAACTTCACCGCCTTCGAGCGGCTGGTGGACGAGATCGGCGGCATTGACATCTACGTGCCGGAGACGATCAACGACCCCGACTACCCCGACGAGGGGTACGGCTACGACCCCTTCTACATCGAGGCCGGTTGGCACCACCTGGATGGCAAGACCGCCCTCAAGTACGCCCGCACCCGTGCCACCTTTGGGGGCGACTTCGACCGGGCCAAGCGACAGCAGCAGGTGATCCTGGCCATCCGGGACCGGGTGCTGGACCTGGGCCTCCTGCCCCAACTCATCGCCAAGGCCCCCCAGTTGCTGCAGACCCTGGGCAACGCCGTCCAGACCGACATGACGCTGGAGCAGGCCCAGCAGTTGGCCTGGCTGGCAGCCCAGGTGGACCGGGACCGCATCCAGAGCGCGGTGCTGGACAACTACTATACCATCCCCTACGAGACCCCCGACGGCCAGCAGGTCCTGGTCCCCATCCGGGAGAAGATGCGGGAACTGCGGGATACCCTCTTTGCCGAGGCCCCGCTGCCGGTCAGCCAGGATCCGCTGGCGCGGCTGGCCCAAGAGGGGGGACGCATCGTCGTGGAGAATGGGACGCAGACGGCGGGGCTGGCCCGGCGGACGAGCGAGTACCTGCAGGCCCGGGGATTCCAGGTGGTCAGTATCCGGGATGCCAACGAACTGCGGGCCGACACGGTCATCATTGACCACACGGGAAAGCCCTTCACCGTCAGCTATCTGGCCCAGGTGCTGGGGGTGCCGGCCAGCCGCATCTTCAGCGATACCGGATCCAACGCCGAGGCCGACATCGAACTGATCTTAGGCGCGGACTTTCGGCTGCCCGAAGGATAAGGGAATCCAATGATGCACGTACGCTGTCAACGGTGTGGATGGAGCTTCACCCTCAGCCAGGAAGCGGTCGCTGCTGCCCTGGAGGAGGTCGAGGCCCAGAAGGCCCGGCACTACAACCTGGAGTGCCCCCACTGCCGCAAGGTGATCAAGATCCCTGTCCAGGAACTGCGTCGTCACCACCGCCCCTTGCCTCCCCAGCCTGAATCCCCTCCCGACGCCCAGGAAACCCAGGGGTGAGGACCTGACTGATGGCCCATACGCTCCACATCGTGCCCCACACCCACTGGGATCGGGAGTGGTATCAGCCTTTCCAGCTCTTCCGACTGCGGCTGGTCCACCTAATGGACAGGCTCCTCACCCTCCTGGCTCAGGAGCCGACCGACCTGGCCTTCACCCTTGATGGGCAGGTCATCCTGCTGGAGGACTACCTGGCGGTGCGCCCGGAGCAGGAGGAGGCAATCAGGGCCCACGTGGAGGCAGGCCGTCTCCTCATCGGCCCTTGGTACGTCCTACCCGACGAGTTCCTCGTCGGTCCCGAAGCGATCCTCCGCAACCTGGAGCGGGGAGCCCGGCTGGCCCACGCCTTCGGGGGTGGGATGCCTGTGGGCTACATCCCCGATCCTTTCGGCCACATCGGTCAGATGCCCCAAATCCTGCAGGGGTTCGGCATCCGCTGGGCAGCCTTGCGCCGGGGGCTGGACGACGAGCCCACGGAGCTCTGGTGGGAAGCTCCCGACGGCAGCCGGGTGCTCCTCAGCTACCTGCGCGATGGCTACGACAACGCGGCCCGCCTGCCCACGGAGCCCCGTGCCTTCGTCCAACGGCTGACCGAACTGCGGGACAGTCTGGCCCCCCACTCTCGCTCCGCCCACCTCCTGCTCCTGAACGGCACCGACCACCAGGAGCCCCAGCCGGAGCTCCCCCTCCTGATCGCCGCCGTCCAGGAGGGAATCCCCGACCGGGTCCTCCTCAGCACGTTGCCCCGCTATTTTCAGGCGATGGAAGAGGCCCTGGGGGATGAGGGACTGGCCGAGTTGCCCGTCGTGCGCGGGGAACTGCGCTCCCCTAAGCGCCACCACCTGCTGCCCGGCGTCCTCTCCACCCGCATCTGGATCAAGCAGCGCAACCACGCCCTGGAGACGCTCCTGACCCGCTGGGCAGAGCCCCTCGCCGCCTGGGCGGAACTGCTGGACCCGGGGGACCTCCAGCCGGTGATCCTGACCGGCAATGTTCCCCTGCCTCGACTGCGCCACCCAGCTCCCCTCTTGGACGAGGCCTGGCGGCTGCTCCTGCAGAACCACCCCCACGACTCCATCTGCGGCTGCAGCGTGGACCAGGTGCACCGGGAGATGGTGCCCCGCTTCGACCAGGCCGAGCAGATCGCCGGGGAGATCACCCGCCAGAGCATGCTCACCATAGCCAGCCAGATCGAGATGGGCGGTAACCACCAGCGGATGCCTATCGTCGTCTTCAACCCGCTGGACGGCCCCCGCACCGATGCCGTGACTGTGACGGTTTCCCTGGCCGACCGCTTCCGCTGCTTCCAGGTGGTAGATGCCCAGGGCCAGGTCGTGCCCCACCAGATGGGTAATCCCGCCGAACCCCATCCGCTGCTGGATATGCGGGTGGACCGACAGGGACTGATCGGCGCGATGGCCTTCGTCCAGGAGGGCCGGATTATGGGACTGCCCATCCGCGAAGTCCGGGGCCGGCGGGAGGGAGTGCAAGCTACCATCACCATCGCCCTGCTCGAAGAGGGCTTGCCAGACCCAGAGGCGGTGGAGCAAGGGCTGGCCCAGGTCCAGGCCCTCCTGGCCGACGAATCGGTGGAGCAGTACCGGGTGATCGGTTACCTAGCCCCCACCCAAGAGATCACCTTCGTCGCCCGAGACCTGCCAAGCTACGGCTACGCTACCTACTTCCTGGACCCGTCCGAGGAGGAGGTGGCAGGAAAACCCCTGAAGCCCCCCCCGCCTCCCGACGGCGGGGAGAGATGGGCCATCGAAAACGAACTGCTGCGGGTGGAGGTGGGGCCGGAGGACGGCACCCTCACGGTGGTGGACAAGCGGACCGGTCAGGTTTACGCCGGCCTGCACCGCTTCGTGGACGGGGGCGACCGGGGCGACAGCTACACCTTCTGCCCCCCCGAAGAGGACACGGTGGTGGACCGACCGGCAGGGCCGCCGGAGGTGCATCTCCTCGAGGCCGGACCCGCCCGCTGGACGCTGGAGGTGCGCCAGCGCTACCTCCTGCCCGACGCCTTGGAGGCGGACCGGCGCCGCCGGACGGCCACCCGCACCCCCGTCCCCATCGTCAGCCGCATCCGTCTCGTGGCCGGCCTCCCCCGCGTGGACGTGGAGACGACGGTGGACAACCGGGTGCGGGACCACCGCCTCCAGGTCCACTTCCCCGTCCCCATCACCGTCGAGCGGGCCTTCTTCGACGGCCACTTCCAAGTCGTGGAGCGCCCCCTGGTCCTGCCCCGGGAGACCGAGGGGTGGGCGGAACAGCCGGTGCCGGAGCAGCCCCAACGGGCTTTCACCACCGTCTCCGACGGAGAGGTGGGGTTGACGGTGGCCAACCGGGGCCTGCCCGAGGTCGCCGTGCTCCCCGGCGAGGGAGGGACGACCATCGCCCTGACCTTGCTGCGGAGCGTTGGCTGGCTCTCCCGAGACGACTTCCCCTGCCGGCGAGGTAAGGCCGGGCCGGGCCTGCCCCTCCCCGAGGCCCAATGCCTGGGGCGCTACACCTTCCACTACAGCATCATCCCCCACGCCGGCGGCTGGGAGACGGTCTACCCCCTGGCCTACGCCTTCGAGGTCCCCCCGCGCGGCATCGTGATCGGAGCGCCCAACAGGTCGAATGGGGAGGTCCGCCCGCTGCCCCTCCGGGCCAGCCTGGTCCAGGTGGAGTGGGAGCCCCAGGAGCCGGGATCCGCCTTCCTGCTCACGGCGATCCGCCAGTCTGCCGACGGGCCGGGGCTGCTGGTGCGAGGCTACAACATCGGCGCAGTCCCCCTCGACGTCACCCTCACTCCCTGGTGGCCCTTCCGCCGGGCCTGGCGGGTCCGTCTGGACGGGGAGCTACTGGAGGAGCTCCCGGTAGCCGGGGACCACAGCGTGCGCCTGGCGGTAAAGGGGCACCAGATCGCCACCGTCCGCTTTGAGGACTAATGGACGTTTGACACCTCCCCCCTTTCCTCGTATACTTCTGACGCCTGTCCTTTCGACCGGGAGTGCATTGGCTCGTCGGGGGGTATCTATTCCACCTACCCTCCCGCAGGTCACCGATCGAGGGCGCTTTCAGCCCCTAGGGCTTTTCAAGGCTCAAACGTTACCCTCCCGCAGGTCCCGCGGTGCCCGGCATCGCCATAGCTTGTCGGAGGCAGCCTACGACGCGCTTTAGACCGTGGAGAGGACCTGCGGGAGGGTTCCCCCCAAGGGTTAGAGCGCTGAAAAGCCCTGCAGCCCCGATGGGCTATTGGAAGCACGGCTTCGCGTCGGAAACGCGCCTAACCTGCGGGAGGGTGCGCAGTCGTCGGGGGTACTGAGATGCCCGCTGAGGGCTTCAAAGGCGCACAGGACTACCCTTGTCCTTACGTCACGGTAGACGTCGTCATCTTCACCCTCCTGGACGACGATCTGAAAGTGCTGCTCATCCGGCGCAAGAACCCGCCCTTTGCCGGGAAATGGGCCATCCCTGGCGGCTTCATCGAGATGGACGAGTCCCTGGAAGAAGCCGCCCTGCGCGAACTGGAGGAGGAGACCGGCGTCCGCGACGTCTACCTGGAACAGCTCTACACCTTTGGCGATCCCGACCGGGACCCTCGGGGGCGGGTGATCACCGTGGCCTATTTCGCCCTGGTGCCGGCCAACACCATCACCCCCAGGGCCGGCTCCGACGCCAGCGAGGCCCGCTGGTGGTCTATGTACGATCTGCCCGACCTGGCCTTCGACCACGAGCAGATCCTCAAGTACGCCCTCACCCGGTTGCGCTACAAGCTGGAGTACACCGCCGTCGGCTTTGAGCTGCTGCCGGAGCACTTCACCATCCCCGAACTCCAGAGGGCCTATGAGATCATCCTGGGGGAGAAGCTGGACAAGCGCAACTTCCGGCGCAAGATCCTCTCCGCCCAGGTCATCGAGCCGACGGGTGAGTACCGCACGGGTGAAGGACGGCCGGCCCGCCTCTACCGCTTCCGCGATGACGCCGTTGCCGAGGTCAAAGCCCGTCGCCTCTTCCCCTGAACGTCCCCGCAAGCCCCTCTGCACGCAGGAGGCTATCCGTGAACGTCGTCGAGTTGAGCCACGTCAGCAAGTCCTTCGGAGACCTGCGAGCGGTGGATGACGTCTCCTTCTCCGTTGCGCCCGGGGAGATCTTCGGCCTTCTGGGACCCAACGGAGCCGGCAAGACGACCACCCTCCGTATGATCCTGGACATCTTCAAGCCCGACAGCGGCCAGATCGCCGTCTTCGGCGGCCCCATCACCGAGGCCAAGAAGGAGCGCATCGGCTATCTGCCCGAAGAGCGCGGGCTGTACAAGGAGGTCCGCCTGGAGACCGTCCTGGTCTACCTGGCCACCCTCAAAGGGATGGACCCGGCAGCAGCCCGCCGCCGGACCATGGACTTCCTAGAGCGGCTGGACCTGCTCGAGCACCGCCACAAGAAGGTGGGAGAGCTGAGCCGAGGAATGCAGCAGAAGGCGCAGATCATCGCCACCCTCGTCCACGATCCCGACCTGATCATCGTGGACGAGCCCTTTGCCGGTCTGGACCCGGTCAACACCCGGCTCGTCAAGGCCATCCTCCAGGAGCTGCGGGACCAGGGCAAGACGGTGATGATGTCCACCCACCAGATGCACCAGGTGGAGGCCCTCTGCGATCGGATCATCCTCATCAACAGGGGGCAGGTGGTGCTGGATGGGCGGGTGGACGAGGTGAAGCGCCGCTTCGCCGGCAACGCCGTGATCGTCGCCGGTCGAGGTGACTTCGCCTCGCTGCCCGGCGTCCTGCGGGCCGAGCGGCAGGATAGCGTCTGGACCCTGACCCTCGCCCCCGGGACCACCCCCCAGGCGGTGATGCGCCTGTTGGCCGAGCGGGACGACCTGCTGGTCGAGCGCTTCGAGGTGGCGCTGCCCTCCTTGGATGACATCTTCGTCACCGTGGTCGCCGGCGAGCAGGGGACAGGAGGCTGAGATGGGGAAGCTCTGGCAAGTCGCCCGCTACGAGTACCAACGCCACGTCCGGCGCCGGGGGTTCCTCTTCACCACCTTTGGGATGCCGCTGCTCATCATCGCCATCGGGGTCATCAGCACGCTGGTGGCCGAGCGGGGAAGCAACAAGCCCCTGGGATATGTGGATCGGGCTGGTGTTCTGAGAGCCCCTCTCCTCCCGCCCCAAGAGGACGAGGATGCCGTCCCCCTCATCGCCTTCGACGACGAAGCCGCCGCCCGAAGCGCCCTGGAGGCCGGCCAGATCCAGGGGTACTACCTGCTGCCGGAAGACTACCTGAAGGAGGGACGCGGAACGCTCTACTACTGGAACGATCCCCCCGATGAGGATACGCAGGACTACTTTGAGAGGGTATTGCGCCTCAACCTAATGCGAGGCCTCCCCCCCGACGTGGCGCAGCGCCTGGCCGAGGGACCGGAGATGATCATCCGCTCCCCCGACGGGCAGCGGGAGGCCAGCAAGGAAGGCTTCCTCAACCTGATGATGCCTTACTTCGTCGGCATCCTCTTCATGATCGCCATCCAGATGTCGGCCGGCTACTTGCTCCAGGCCGTCGTCGAGGAGAAAGAGAACCGGACCATGGAACTGATCCTCACCTCGATCACCCCTCGCCAGTTCATCGGCGGCAAGGTGATCGGGCTGGTCGGGGTGGGGCTGACCCAGATCGCCCTCTGGTCCCTAGGGGGCATCATCGCCGTGCGCATCGCCCGCGAGCGCTGGGCGTTGGTGGCGGCCATCACCTTCCCCTGGGATTTCGCCCTGGTCGCCCTGGTCCTCTTCCTGCCGGCCTACGTGATGCTGGCCGGTCTGATGACGGGCATCGGGGCCGCCGTCACCGAACTGCGGGAGGCTCAGCAGATGGCCGGCCTCTTCAACCTGCTCTTGGCCGCTCCCTATTTCGTCGTCCCCGTTCTCTTCCAGCATCCTAACGGCCTACTGGCCCTGGCCCTCACCCTCTTTCCGCTCACGGCCCCGGTGACGATGAGCATCCGCTGGTCGTTGACCCTCGTGCCCCTTTGGCAGGTGGGGGTCAGTGCCCTGCTGCTCCTCCTTTCCGCCTGGCTTTCCGTGATCGCGGCCGCCCGTCTCTTCCGGGCCGGCATGCTCCGCTACGGTCGGCGCCTTTCCCTGCGGGGTATGTGGCAGGCCCTACGCAGCTAACCCTTGCAATTTGCAATTTGCAATTTGCAATTTACAATTTATACCCGGAGGCCCCTATGCCCAAGACCCTCCGAATCGCCCAGCACGAACTGCTCATCCTTCTGGCAAGGCGTTCCTTCATCCTCCTCACCGTGGGCGTCCCGCTGGTCGCCGCAGCTCTGCTCTTCGGTGTCCGCCTCCTGACCGGCGGTGAGAAGAACACGGTGGGAGGAGTGTTCCCCTCACCTCTGCCCGAGCAGCCCATCGGGTTCGTGGATCAGGCCGGGATCATTCAGACGGTGCCCTCGACCCTGCCCCCCGCCTTCCTCCAGCCCTTGGAGACCCAGGAGGAAGCGGCAGCGGCCTTAGAGAGGGGCGAGATCAGCGGCTACTACCTCATCCCCCCCGATTTCCTGGAAAGTGGCCGCCTCGTCTTCGTCAACCCCGAGTTCAATCCCTTCTCCGGCGAGGTGGTGAGCTGGGCGATGGAATACCTGATCGCCGCCAACCTGGTGGGGGATGAGAAGCTGGCCGCCCGCATCCAGCGTCCCCTGATCGCCGAGCAGGTCTCTCTGGCCCCCCAGGGTGGACGGGATACCAGCAGTCCTCTCGCCTTCATCGTGCCCTATGCCACCGTCTTCCTGTTCTTCTTCACCCTGACGATGAGCTCGAGCTACCTGTTGCAGAGCGTCTCCCGAGAGAAGGAAAGCCGCATCATCGAGGTCCTGCTCTCCTCGGTCACCCCCCGGCAGATGCTGATGGGCAAGGTGATGGGGCTGGGGGTGGCGGGCCTTCTCCAGACGGCCCTCTGGCTGGCGAGCGGCCTGTGGCTGCTGCGGACCAGCAGCCAGCTCTTTCGGATGCTCGGCCTCTTTCACCTGCCCTCGGGCTTTGTGGTCTGGGGGCTGCTCTACTTCGCCCTGGGATACGCCCTCTATGCCAGCCTGATGGCCGGCGTGGGCGCTCTGGCCCCTCGCCTGCGAGAGGCCTCCCAACTCACCTTCTTCGTCCTGCTGCCGCTGATGATCCCTCTCTGGCTGATGGCGGCGCTGATCGAGCGCCCCCACAGCACCCTCTCCGTGGTCCTCAGCCTCATCCCCTTCACCGCGCCGGTCGCGATGATGACCCGGCTGGCGGCGGGAGGGGTTCCCTGGTGGCAGCCAGCGTTGGGGCTCCTGTTGCTGGCCGTGACCACCCCTTTTGTCATCGCCCTGGCGGCCCGCCTCTTCCGGGCCCAGACCCTCCTCTCCGGCGCGGCCATCACCCCCCGACGGGTGTGGGAAGCCCTGCGCGGCGAGTAGGATTTTCCTAAACCCCCTTGACTTTTTTCCTCAATTGTGTTATCCTGCAATTGCGAATCAGTTGCATTAAGGGCCAGGGAGAGCAAGGCAGGAGTGATCGGATGTCGCCTTCAGAAGAGCGCGTTGCCCGTGCCGAGGCCCTGCTCCGCGAGCAAGGCAAGCGCATCACCCCTCAGCGGCGCTTGCTTTTGCGCATCATCGAGGAGAGCCACGAACACCTCGATGCGGAGCAGATCTACCTGCGGGCCAAGCGGGAGAACCCTCGCCTGAGCCTATCCACGGTCTACCGGACCCTGGCGGTGTTGAAGGAAGCTGGCCTGGTGGAACAGCGCTACTTCGCGCGGGACCATCAGCGGGAGTACTTCGAGTCCCCCAGAATGCCGGAGCACTACCACTTCACCTGCATCGGGTGCGGTCGCGTCATTGAGTTCGAGACGCCACGAATGCAGCAGTTGAAGCTGGAGCTCCAGGAGAACCAAGCGGTGCAGGTCACCCACGCCTGCGTCTGCCTGGAGGGGTATTGCGCCGACTGTCTCGCCCAGGGACGTAAAGGCAAGCGTATCCAACTGACACAACAGTAGCCGCCCTCCCGCCGGGCACGCGGTGCCCTGGGGGAAACCTGCGGGAGGGTCCCTGAGAACAAGGAGGAAATCGCGTGGTAGCATCTCTGTTGATCACGTTGCGGGAAGGGCTGGAGGCCGCCCTGATCATCGGCATCGTGCTGGGCGTATTGCGCAAGCTGGGCCACGCCGACCGCAGCCGGTGGGTCTGGGGCGGCGTGGTGAGCGCCCTGGTCGTCAGCATCGCCGTCGGATTGGCCCTGAATAGGCTGGGAGTCGCCTTTGAAGGACGAAGCGAGGCGGCCTTCGAGGGGGTCACGATGCTGCTGGCCGCCGGCGTGCTAACCTGGATGATCTTCTGGATGCAGCGGCAGGGCCGGCGCGTCCAGATGGATCTGGAACGGGATGTACGCCGGGCCGCCACCGTCGGCAGCGTCTGGGCCCTTTTCAGCCTCGCCTTCGTGGCCGTGGTGCGGGAGGGGATCGAGACGGCCCTCTTCCTCACGGCGGCCGCCTTTAGCGCCACCCCCCTCCAGACCCTGATCGGCGGCCTTCTGGGACTGGCACTGGCCGCCACGCTGGGCTGGCTGATCTTCGCCATGGGGAAGCGGCTGGACATCCGGGCCTTCTTCCGCGTGACGGGTGTGCTCCTGATCCTCTTCGCCGCCGGGTTGGTGGCCTACGGTGTGCACGAACTCCAGGAAGCGGCGATCCTGCCTACCTTCGTCGAGCACGTCTGGGACACCAACGCCATCCTTGACGAGAAGAGCCCCCTGGGAACCTTCCTCAAGGCGCTCTTCGGCTACAACGGCAACCCCTCGCTGCTGGAAGTGCTCGCCTACAGCGTCTACTTTATCGTCGTCGCCATCGTCAGCCTCCGTCAGGGACGGGTGACAAGCGCCGTCGCCAACGTGAACCCCTAGCCCCAGTCTAGGAGTGCCTCGCTCCTCGATGCTTCCACGGCGCTTCGGGCCGATCCACCATCTGTCCGGTCTATTGGACCACGGACCGGCAAGGGAGGGAAGAAAGCTGATATGACCCCCAGAAAACGTCCCTCTCGCCTGATCTTCCTGGCCCCGGGGATGCTGGCGCTGCTGGCCGCCCTGTGGGCCGGACTGGTGCGTCTGGGGTGGCCGTGGCCCCCCCTGCGTCCCACCCTGCCCCTCGCCCACGGTCCCCTGATGGTCGCCGGCTTCCTGGGCACGCTCATCAGCCTGGAGCGGGCCGTTGCCCTGGGGCAGCGCTGGACCTACGCGGCCCCTCTCCTCTCCGGGCTGGGAGCGCTGGTGCTGCTCTTTGGGCCGCCGGGAACGCCGGGGCCCCTGCTGATGGTCCTGGGCAGCGGTGGGCTGGTGATCATCTCCGCCTTCATCGTGTATCGCCAGCCAGCCCTCTTCACGGCCACGATGGGGCTAGGAGCAGTGGCCTGGCTGGTGGGCAACGGGCTGTGGCTGCTCGGCTTTCCCCTCGCCAGGGCCACACCGTGGTGGGGAGGCTTCCTGGTCCTGACCATCGTGGGGGAGCGGCTGGAGTTGAGCCGGTTGCTGCGGCCTTCCCGGGCCGCGCACACCGCCTTCCTCCTCGCCACAGGGCTCTTCCTGGCCGGGCTGGTGAGCTCGGTTCCGCTCCCCGGGGTGGGCATCCGCCTGGCTGGCGTGGGCATGGTCCTCCTGACACTGTGGCTGCTGCGCTACGACATCGCCCGGCGCACCGTGCGCCAGACCGGACTGCCCCGCTTCATCGCCATCTGCCTGCTCTCCGGCTACGTCTGGCTGGGGGTCAGCGGCCTCCTGGCCATCGCCTTTGGCGACGTCCCGGCCGGCCCCCGTTACGACGCGATGCTGCACGCCCTCTTCTTGGGCTTCGTCTTCGCCATGATCTTCGGCCACGCTCCCATCATCTTCCCGGCGGTCCTGGGGCTGCCCATCACCTTCCGCCCCACCTTCTACGTCCACCTGGGCCTGCTGCACCTCTCGCTGCTCCTGCGGGTGGCGGGGGATCTGATGGGCTGGCTGCCGGGACGCCAGTGGGGAGGGCTGCTGAACGCCGTTGCGGTGCTGCTCTTCCTGGCCCAGACAGCCAGGTCCCTGGCAAAACAGGGGAGGGTGCGGTGATTACCCACAAGTGAGCGAGAGAGGGGTCCGTAGCAGGCCGTCCACGAATTTCTCACAAATGCACGAATGAGGCGGTCCTCAACTCGTGTATTCGTGCCCCACTCGTGGATGGCTAGTCTCCCCATCTTCACCGGATGGGAGTGATTGTTCCGGGTGACTTGACAAATTGGGGAAGCGGTGTATAATTCTTCGCCAACCAGTAGCTGTTCACTCTCCCGCAGGTTAGGCGCGTTTCCGACGCGAAACCGTGCTTCCAATAGCCTATTGGGGCTGAAAGCGCCCTCGACCGGTGACCCGCGGGAGGGTAGACTGAATACAAATTGGGGAGATGCACCGAATGACGATGGCAACCCCTTCCACCCTGTTGATTAGCCTGCCCAGCCTGCTCCTTACCCTCATTGGGAAGGAGCCATGACCCGTTGGGCAGGAAGGGTTTGCCTTCTCACACCTTATCGCAAACCAGGGCCGCCCAACGGGGCGGCCCATATCGTTTCCAGACCCATTGACTCGCTGACTCGCCGACTCGTTGACTCGCCGGCTCGCTGACTCGCCGGCTCGCTGACTCGTTGACTCGCTGACTCGTTGACTTCTCCCATCGAACCATGTCGTCCTGGAATCGCCCACCTCAACCCATAACCCGTTCCACCCAGCAGGCGCTGGCCCTGCTCATCCTGGTCCTTATCGGGCTCCTGATTCTTCAGGAGCTATCAGCGGTTGGGTCGGCGCCGGCCAGGCCGGGGTGAGGGGAGACGACCAACTCCAGGTAGACGCCGCCCAACCGGGCGGCTTTTTTGTTACCCTGTGCTGGGTGTTGTGCCAGGTATGAGTCCCGTGCCCAAGGAGGAAGACATGAGACGAACAGGCGCACAGATAGTCTGGGAAATGCTCAAGTACGAAGGCGTGGACGTGGTCTTCGGCCATCCTGGAGGGGCCATCCTCTCTACCTACCAGGCCCGCCAGGAGTACGGCATCCGCCACATCCTCGTCCGTCACGAACAGGCGGCCGCCCACGCCGCCGACGGCTACGCCCGCGCTTCGGGCCGCGTCGGCGTGGCGATGGCGACCTCTGGCCCCGGTGCGACCAACCTGGTCACCGGCATCGCCACGGCGATGATGGACTCGGTGCCCATCGTCTGCATCACCGGCCAGGTCCCCACCTCCCTCATCGGCTCCGACGCCTTCCAGGAGACGGACATCACCGGGATCACGCTGCCTATCACCAAACACAACTACCTGGTGACCGACGTGGCCGACCTGGCCTACGCCATCCACGAAGCCTTCTACATCGCCCGCAGCGGCCGGCCCGGCCCCGTCCTCATTGACCTGCCCAAGGACGTGCAGACGGCGGAGACCGACTTCGTGCCGCCGGAGGGGGAGGTCCGGCTGCCCGGCTACCGGCCCGTCGGGCCGGGCGACCCGGAGGCGGTGCGGCGAGCGGCCGAACTGATCAACGCGGCCCAGCGCCCCGTCATCCTGGCCGGCCACGGCATCCTGATGTCCGGGGCGATGGAGGCGCTGCGGGCCTTCGCCGAGAAGACGGACACCCCTGTCGCTCTCACCCTCCTGGGCAAAGGGGCTTTCCCCGAATCCCATCCCCTCTCCCTGGGGATGATGGGGATGCACGGCGAGGCTTACGTGAACATGGCCATCCAGGAGGCCGACCTGCTCCTGGCCTTCGGGATGCGCTTCGACGACCGGGTGACGGGCAAACTGGAGGCCTACGCCCCCAAATCCCGCAAGGTTCACGTGGACATTGACGCCGCCGAACTGAACAAGAACGTGCCGGTGGATGTGGCCATCCTGGGCGACGTGCGGCAGGTGTTGGAGCAACTTCTCCCCCTGGTCGAGCCGGCCTCCCATCAGGCCTGGCGGGAGGAGATCGAGGGTTGGCGGGCCGACACCCGCGCCCGGGACATCCTGAACCGGCCCGAGAACGGGCGGCTCCTGGCCCCCCACGTCATCCGCGCCATCTGGGAGGCGACCGAGGGGAAGGCCATCGTTGTCACCGATGTCGGTCAGCACCAGATGTGGACGGCTCAGTACTACGCCCTCGACTGGGCCTACCCCTTCATCACCTCCGGCGGGTTGGGGACGATGGGCTTCGGGCTGCCGGCCGCCATCGGCGCTCAGATCGCCCGCCCCGACCACGAGGTCTGGGCCATCCTGGGTGACGGCGGCTTCCAGATGACGCTCCAGGAGCTGGCGACCGTCTTCCAGGAGAAGCTCCCCATCCGCATCGCCCTCATCAACAACAGCTACCTGGGGATGGTCCGCCAGTGGCAGGAGCTCTTCTTCGACCGGCGCTACGAGTCCACCCACCTGCTCAACCCCGACTTCGTCCGGCTGGCCGAGGCCTACGGCATCCGCGCCTGGCGAGCGACCTGCCGCGACGAGGCTCAGCAGATCATCGCCGAGGCCCGCCGTCACGAGGGGCCGGTCCTCCTGGAGTTCCAGGTGGCCGAGGAGGGCGAGGAGGGGACCGTCTACCCGATGGTGCCGGCCGGTGCCGCCCTTCACGAGATGCTTCGACGGCCTGTGGTGCAGAGCTCGTAGAAGCCCCCTCCGTCCCCTCACGCTCCGGCGTGGGAACGGGAAGGGTCCCCGAAGAACAGATTGGAAGTGTTGGAAGAACGGACTGGTGGAGGAAAGCACGATGGAACGCACACTGATCGCCCTCGTCGAAGACAAGCCCGGCGTGTTGAACCGGGTCGCCAGCCTCTTCCGGCGGCGAGCCTTCAACATCGAGAGCCTCACCGTCGGCCACACCGAACAGCCCGGCATCTCTCGAATGACCATCGTCGTGGACAGCAACCGCACCGATGCCCAGAAGGTGGCCCAGAACCTCTACAAGCTGGTCAACGTCATCCACGTCGAAGACGTCACCGAGCGACCGGCGGTGATGCGCGACTTAGCCCTCATCAAGGTCCGGGCCAACGGCCAGACCCGCGCCGAGGTGCTCCAGATCGTCGAGACCTTCCGGGCGCGGGTGGTGGACGTCGCCCTGGACACGCTGATGATCGAGGTGACGGGCACCGAGGAGAAAGTCAATGGCCTGGTGGAGGTGCTCCGCCCCTTCGGCATCGTCGAAATGGTGCGCACGGGACGGGTGGCGATGCTTCGCGGCACCGCCTAGCCCCCGCCCCTTGTCCCTTGCACCTTGTCCCTTGTGACTTGCGACCTGTCCCTTGCGACTTGCACCTTGCACCTTGCACCCTACACCTTGCCACCGAGGAGAACGATGACCGCAACCATCTACTACGATCAGGACGCCAACCCGGCCCTCCTTCAGGACAAAACGGTCGCCGTCATCGGCTACGGCAGTCAGGGCCACGCCCACGCCCTCAACCTGCAGGACAGCGGCGTCTCCGTCGTCGTCGGACTGCGAGAGGGAAGCGGCTCCTGGAGCCGGGCCGAAGAGGCGGGGCTCCGGGTGATGCCCATCGCCCAAGCCGCCCAGACCGCCGACATCGTGATGATGCTCATCCCCGATCCGGCCCAACCCCGCGTCTACGAGGAGGCCGTAGCCCCTCACCTGACGCCGGGCAAGACGCTGATGTTCGCCCACGGCTTCAACATCCGCTATGGCCAGATCACGCCCCCTGACTCCGTGGACGTGAGCATGGTCGCCCCCAAGGCCCCCGGCCATCGGGTGCGGGCCCTCTACCGGGAGGGCCAAGGGACCCCGGCGCTGCTGGCCGTCCATCAAGACGCCAGCGGTCAGGCCCGAGAGACGGCGTTGGCCTACGCCTGGGGGCTGGGCTGCACCCGAGCCGGTGTCATCGAGACCACCTTCGCCGAAGAGACGGAGACGGACCTCTTCGGCGAGCAGGCGGTGCTCTGCGGCGGCGTCACGGCCCTCATCAAGGCCGGCTTCGAGACACTGGTGGAGGCGGGCTACCAGCCCGAGATCGCCTACTTCGAGTGCTTGCACGAGCTCAAGCTGATCGTGGACCTGATCTACCAAGGCGGCCTGAGCTGGATGTGGTACTCGGTGAGCGACACGGCGGAGCACGGCGGCTACACCGCCGGCCCCCGCATCATCACCGAGGAGACGCGGGCCACGATGCGCCAACTCCTGGAGGCCGTCCGGGATGGCTCCTACGCCCGCGCCTGGATCGAGGAGAACGAGCGCGGCCGCCCTTGGTTCAACGCCCAGCGGGAGGCCGAGCAGCACCATCCCATCGAGGAAGTCGGCAAGCGCCTCCGAGCCATGATGCCCTTCCTGAAACAGGAGTAGCCATTTGCAATTCGCAATGTACCGTTCACCCTCCCGCAGGTTAGGCGCGTTTCCGACGCGAAACCGTGCTTCAAATAGTCCACCGGGGCTGAAAGCGCCCTCGACCGGTGACCTGCGGGAGGGTAGGCTGAATTTGAGGGAGGTGATCCCCATGGACCCACACATTAGGCCCAACTACGTCCGCATCTTCGACACGACGCTTCGTGACGGGGAACAGTCCCCGGGCGCCACCCTGACCAGCACCGAGAAGCTGGAGATCGCCCGGCAACTGGCCCGGCTGGGGGTGGACGTCATCGAGGCCGGCTTCCCCGCCGCCTCGCCCGACGACCTGCGCTCGGTCCAGCGGATCGCCCAGATCGTCGGCAATCCCCACCACGGCGGGGAACGGGTGCCCATCATCTGCGGACTGGCCCGGGCAACGAAGGCCGACATTGACGCAGCCTGGGAGGCGGTCAAACCGGCCCTCCGCCCCCGCATCCATACCTTCATCGCCACCTCCGACATCCATATGAAGCACAAGCTGCGGATGAGCCGGGCCGAGGTGGTGGCCCGCACCCGGGAGATGGTCGCCTACGCCAAGGGCTACTGCGACGACGTGGAGTTCTCGCCGGAGGACGCCGGCCGCTCCGACCCCGAGTTCCTCTACGAGGTGCTGGCCGCCGCCATCGAAGCCGGGGCGACGACCCTCAACATCCCCGACACCGTGGGGTACACCACCCCCCAGGAGTTCGGCGACCTGATCCGGGGGATCATCGCCCACACGCCGGGGATCGAGCAGGTGATCGTCTCCGTCCACTGCCACAACGACCTGGGGATGGCAACGGCCAATACGCTGGCCGGCCTCCAGGCCGGAGCCCGCCAGGCCGAGGTCACCATCAACGGCATCGGCGAGCGGGCCGGCAACACCGCCCTGGAAGAGGTGGTTATGGCGCTGCACACCCGCCGGGCCTACTACGGCCTCGTCACCGGCATTGACACCACCCAGATCGCCCGCACCAGCCGGATGGTCAGCCACTACACCGGCTTGCCCGTCCAGCCCAACAAGGCGATCGTGGGGGCCAACGCCTTCGCCCACGAGGCCGGCATCCACCAGGACGGGATGCTCAAGCACCACGCCACCTACGAGATCATGCGCCCGGAGATGGTGGGGCTCAGCCACTCCCAACTGGTGCTGGGCAAGCACTCGGGCCGCCACGCCTTCCGCGTCCGGCTGGCCGAGATGGGGTACGAGCTGACGTCCGAGGAACTGGAGGTCGCCTTCCGGCGTTTCAAGGAACTGGCCGACAAGAAGAAGCGGGTCACCGACGCCGACCTGGAGGCCCTCCTGACCGACCTCTTTCAGCAGCCGGAGAGCGGCTACCAGTTGGTGGACCTGCAGGTAGTGGCCGGCCGGCCGGGGATGCCCACGGCCACCGTCAAGCTGCGCGGCCCCGACGGTCAGGAGCGGATCGAGGTCGCCATCGGCACCGGGCCGGTGGACGCCACCTACCGGGCCATTGACGCCATCGTCCGGGTGCCCAACACCCTGCTGGAGTACAACGTCCACGCCATCACCGAGGGGATTGACGCCCAGGGCGAGGTCAGTGTCCGGCTCCTCTCCGAGGGCAACGGCAACCGGGTTGTGGGCGGCTACGGAGCCGACACCGACATCATCGTCGCCAGCGCCAAAGCCTACCTCAACGCCCTCAACCGGCTGCTGGCCGAGGCGAGGGCTAAGAGGAGACCATCGGTCGTCGAGACAGGGGAAGCGAGGGCCGAGGCCCGAGAGCCCGTCCTCATAGCCCCATAGCATCACGCTTTACGTCTTCACGCCTTACGTCTTCACGCCTTACGTCTTCACGCTTCACGTTCCGCACCTTCGATGAGGACAAGGAGGACAAGATGAACACGCAGAGTCGTACCCAATGGTTCACCCAGGAGATGGCTGTCTGGTTCGCTGAGGCCGAGGAAGAGGAAGTCGAACAGGTGGAGAGGTCGCCGGAGAAGTTCACCGAGCCCCGGGGCTGGGCCTTGAAGTGGGATGGTGCCGGCCTCTCCGGCGTTCAGGACCGGCAAGGAGGAGCCTCCTCCCCGTCCGTCGAAGCCCGCTGACAGGGGGCGAGACCTGATGGGACAGACGCTGGTCGAGAAGATCATCGCTGCCCACCTGGTAGACGACGGGAACGGGCGGGGAGCGCCCGCCCCGGTGCGGCCGGGCGACCTGGTGGAGGTATCGGTGGACGTGGTGATGGCCAACGACATCACCGCGCCCCTGGCCATCCGCGCCTTCGAGGCGCTGACCGGCTCGACGCCGGAGAACGGCGGGCGCGTCTTCGACCCGGACCGGGTGCTCCTGGTGCCCAGCCACTTCGTCCCGGCCAAGGACATCAAGAGCGCCGAACAGGTCAAGACGCTCCGCCGCTTCGCCCAGGCCCAGGCGCTGACCCACCGCTTCACGCCCGGCCGCGCCGGCATCGAACACGTCATCCTGCCCGACATGGGGCTGGTGCTCCCCGGTGACCTGGTCATCGGCGGCGACTCCCACACCTGCACCTACGGGGCCGTCGGTGCCCTCGCCACCGGCATGGGCTCCACCGACATCGGTGTGGCGATGGCCACGGGCCGAACCTGGCTGCGGGTGCCGGAGACGATCCGCTTCGTCTACGAGGGGACGCTACGCCCCTGGGTCGGTGGCAAGGACCTGATCCTCTACACCATCGGCCAGATCGGGGTGGGCGGAGCCCGCTACAAGGCGATGGAGTTCACCGGTCCGGCCATCGCCCAACTAGACATGGCCAATCGCTTCACGATGGTCAACATGGTCATCGAGGCCGGTGGGAAGTGCGGCTTCATCCCGGTGGACAAGACCACGCTGGCCTACGTCGAGGCGCGGGCCACCCGCCCCTACACCGTCTACCAGGCCGACGAGGACGCCCACTACGCCGCCGTCTACCGCTGGGACGTGAGCGATCTGGAGCCTCAGGTCGCCCTCCCCTACTCGCCGGGGAACGTCCTCCCCATCAGCCAGGTGGGGACGGTGAAGCCGGACCAGGTCTTCATCGGCTCCTGCACCAACGGTCGGCTGGAGGACCTGGCCCAGGTGATGGCGGTGTTGGAGCGGGCAGGCCGGGCGTTCCACCCTGACCTCCAGGTCGTTGTCATCCCCGGCAGCCAGGCCATCTACCTGGAGGCGCTGCGCCGGGGCTGGATCGAACGGCTGGCCGAGGCGGGGGCGACCATCACGGCCGGCACCTGCGGCCCCTGTCTCGGAGGCTACTTCGGCATCCTGGGGGCCGGTCAGGTGGGCGTCAGCACCAGCAACCGGAACTTCCGGGGGCGGATGGGGCACCGCGAGGCTCAGGTCTACCTGGTCAATCCCGCCGTCGCCGCTGCCACGGCCATCCTGGGCCGGCTGGCCCATCCCGACGAGGTGTGAGGGAGCTCTGGCGGCGCAGCGATGGAGCAACAACAGGAGGTAGGATGGCACGATCACCCAGTCGCCCACTGGAGGGGCGGGTCTGGAGGTATGGCGACAACGTGGACACCGACGTCATCATCCCGGCCCGCTACCTCAACGTCTCGGACCCGGCCCAACTGGCCGTCCACTGTCTGGAGGACCTGGACCCGGCCTTCGCTCGGCAGGTGCAGCCGGGGGACATCGTCGTGGCCGGGGAGAACTTCGGGGCCGGCTCCAGCCGGGAGCACGCGCCGCTGGCCCTCAAAGCGGCCGGCGTCGGCTGCATCATCGCCCGCAGCTTCGCCCGCATCTTCTACCGCAACGCCATCAACATCGGGCTGCCCATCCTGGAGTGCCCCCAGGCCGTGGAGGAGACCGAGACGGGCGACGTGCTGACGGTGGACCTGGAGGCCGGCACCATCACCAACCACCGAACGGGGCGCACCTACCAGGCCCCGCCCTTCCCCCCCTTTGTGATGGAGATCATCCGGGCCGGCGGCCTCGTGCCCTACACGCGCCGGCGGATGCAGGAGGGTGCCAGATGACCCCACCGCAGATCCTGCTCTACGACACCACCCTGCGCGACGGGACCCAGGGCGAAGGCATCTCCCTCTCCGTCGAAGACAAGCTCAAGATCACCCGCCTGTTGGACGAGCTGGGGGTGCACTACGTCGAGGGCGGATGGCCGGGCTCCAACCCCAAGGATGCCGACTACTTTCGGCGGGTGCGAGGGCTCCCTCTGGAGCGCACCCGTGTCGCCGCTTTCGGCAGCACCTGCCGGGTGGGCAGTCGGCCCGAGGAGGACGCCAACCTCCGGGCGCTGCTGGAGGCCGAGACCCCCGTCGTCACCGTTGTGGGCAAGAGCTGGACCCTCCACGTCCACGACGTCCTGCGCACCACCCTGGAGGAGAACCGGCGCATCATCCGGGAGAGCCTGGCCTACCTCAAGAGTCACGGGCGGGAGATCGTCTACGACGCCGAGCACTTCTTCGACGGCTACAAGGCCGATGCCCACTACGCCCTGTCCACGCTCCAGGCCGCCGTCGAGGGAGGCGCGGACACCCTCGTCCTGGCCGACACCAACGGGGGCTCGATGCCTTGGGAGGTCGAGGCCATCGTCCGGGAGGTGCGGGCCGCCTTCCCCCACGTTCCCCTGGGCATCCACACCCACAACGATGGGGAGATGGCAGTGGCCAACAGCCTGGCCGCCATCCGGGCGGGGGCCGTCCACGTTCAGGGGACCATCAACGGCTACGGCGAGCGATGCGGCAACGCCAACCTCTGTGTCGTCATCCCCAACCTGGAGTTGAAGATGGGGCTGACCGCCCTGCCGCCCGGCCACCTGGCCCACCTGACCCGCATCGCCCGCACCGTGGCGGCCATCGCCAACCAGCCCCTGCACCACCAGATGGCCTACGTGGGGCGGAGCGCCTTCGCCCACAAGGGGGGCATCCACGTGGCTGCCATGCGCCGCAACCCTCGGAGCTACCAGCACGTTGACCCGGCGCTGGTGGGCAACCGTTCGCGGGTCCTCGTCTCCGAACTGTCGGGCCGGGGGAACCTGCTGAGCAAGGCCGAAGAACTGGGCATCTCTCCCCAGGAGATCGGCGACCTGCGGGAGGTGCTCCAGACGATCAAAGAGCTGGAGCACCGGGGCTTCACCTTCGAAGGGGCCGAGGCCTCCGTGGAGATGCTGCTGCGCCGTGCCCGCCCGGACTACCGTCCTCCCTTCGAGATGCTCGACTTCATGGTCGTCGTCGAGCACCGGGAGCGCCGGGGGACCTTCGCCGAGGCGACCATCAAAGTTCGCGTAGAGGGTGAGATCATCCACACGGCGGCCGAGGGCAACGGCCCCGTCAATGCCCTGGACGCGGCCCTGCGCAAGGCGCTGACGCCGGTCTATCCCCACCTGGCCGAGTTCCACCTGGCCGACTACAAGGTGCGCATCCTGGACGGCGAACGGGGGACGGCGGCCACCACCCGGGTGCTCATTGACATGCAGAACGCCGTCCGGCGCTGGAGCACCGTCGGGGCCTCCACCAACATCATCGAGGCCAGTTGGATCGCCCTGGCCGACGCCGTCGAGTACGGCCTGACGGTCGCCAGCCCGTAGAGCGCCGGGCGGGGGGAGCCGTCCACGAATGGGGCACGAATACACGAATTAAGGACCACCTCATTCGTGCATTTGTGAGAAATTCGTGGACGGCCTGCTACGGACCACTCTCTCGCTCACTTGTGGGTAATCACCGGGAGGATTGGGTTGTCTTTCCAGGCGGGATGCGTACAATTACGAGGAAAGCAACCATTGCCGGGTAGGATACAGCCTAGGGAGGGAGAAATGCTCGCCAAAACCCATCCAGCCGTGGAAGCTCTGACTACCATTGCCGAGAGGATGGTTTTAGTCGGCCTGTACCCATCCCCCGAAGAAGCCGTAAAGGGCCTAGCCCTTGCCCAGATCGAGAGGGAGATCGAGGAGCTTCAACAGCAGATTTCTTCTCTGGAGGAGAAATACGGGATGAGCTTTGAGGAGTTCACAGCGTCCCTACGCCACCGTGCTACGATGCAAGAGGAAATGGACTGGGAGGAGTGGGACGATGCTCGCAAGAAGCTAGAAATTCGCCAGGAGATCCTTGAACACATTACATAGGATGATGATTGCTCAGATCGTGACGCTACCAGGCGATGGGATCGGCCCGGAGGTGGTCGCCGAGGGGGTGAAGGTACTCCGGGCCGTGGCCGACCGGTTCGGCCACCGTTTTACCTTCGAGGAAGCGCTGATCGGAGGCTGTGCCATCGAGGCCACGGGGACGGCGCTGCCGGAGGAGACGCTGGCGGCGTGCCGCCGGGCCGACGCCATCCTCCTAGGAGCCGTCGGTGGCCCTCGCTGGTCCGACCCCACCGCGCCGGTCCGCCCAGAGCAGGGGCTGCTGGGGCTGCGCCGCGAACTGGGCCTCTACGCCAACCTGCGCCCGGTCCGCCTCTACCCGGACCTGCGGGAGGTCTCCCCCCTCCGCCCAGAGCGGTTGGATGGGGTGGACCTGGTGGTGGTGCGGGAGCTGACCGGCGGCATCTACTTCGGCCCCCGGCAGGAGGCGACGGAGGAGCGGCCGACGGCCTACGACACGATGGTCTACACCGCTGAGGAGGTGGAGCGGATCGCCCACGTGGCCTTCCGCCTGGCCCGGCAGCGGCGGGGCCGGGTGACGCTGGTGGACAAGGCCAACGTGCTGGCCACCTCGCGCCTCTGGCGGCGGGTGGTGGCCTCGGTGGCCGCCTCCTACCCGGAGGTGTCGTGGGAGCCGATGCTGGTGGATGCGGCGGCGATGCACCTGCTCCGTCGGCCGGCCGACTTCGACGTCATCCTGACCGCCAATATGTTCGGCGACATCCTGACCGACGAGGCCTCGATGCTGGCCGGCTCGATGGGGATGCTCCCCTCGGCCTCGTTGGGGGAGGGCCGGCGCGGCGTCTACGAGCCGATCCACGGCAGCGCCCCCGACATCGTGGGACAGGGCATCGCCAACCCCCTGGCGACCATCCTGAGCGCGGCCATGCTGCTGCGTCACTCGTTGGGGCTGGAGCGGGAGGCTCAGGCCGTCGAAGCCGCCGTCGAGCGGGTCCTGGCCCAGGGATACCGCACCGCCGACATCGCCGAACCAGGGGCTCAGACCGTGGGGACAGCCCAGATGGGCGACCTGGTCGTCGAGGCGCTGGCGGGCTGAACCCGGCCTCGGCATCGAAAAGCGAGAGAAGCAACCAGGTAAAGTTGCTCGGTCCCTGCCTGGGGCCGAGCAACCGGCTCTTCAGAGCGCAACGATAAGGCAATCACGGTGTTTACTCACCATAGGAGAATAGCCAAGGAGGGAGATTCTATGATTGTTCGATTGGTCTCACTGCGGTTTCACCCCGATCGTGTGGAAGAGTTCAAGCAACTCTACCAGAAAATCCACCGACAGATCCGTTCTTCACCAGGGTGCCTCCACCTCCAGCTGGTCGTGGACAACGAGGGTGAAGGGGAGTGCTTCACCATCAGCTACTGGCGCTCTCAGGAGGACCTGGACCGCTACCGAAACAGCCCCTTCTTCCGCAGTGTATGGCCTCGGGTGAAGGCGATGCTGCGGGAGAAACCGTGGGCGAAGAGCTTCAAAGTGCTGGTGGACGATCCATTCCGCCCGGTGAGCTTCGGGGACGCACCGTCCTCGTAGGTTCCTTGGAGGTTTCCGGTCTGAGTTCAGCCGCCGCATCTATGGGTATCTGTGTTCAGGAGGGTTACAAGAATCCCGTGGGTCCCCGGTTCCCGCTACCAAACGAGGGCAGGGGATGCGATGTCGGGGGGACCGGGACCCTAGTCTAGGGGAAAGGAGGTGATGCCGACCAAGGCGATCACGGGGATTGTTCGGGGTTGCCCTGCGTGTGAGGCTCTGGACTGCCTCAGGCGAGGCCCCCTGCGTCCCGGAGGGTCTATCCAGAGCGTCCGGGTGCGGAGTCTCTACGGAGAGGGAGCTCCGGACCACAGGAGTGGTCGTACCGTCCGCAAGCTAAGAGAAGGAGGGAGTTCCTCATGGCCGAAGAGCGCAGGGGATACGTCCCCAAGGATATGCTGGTCGAGGGTAAGGAGGTCCCCGTTGGGACCTCGCTATCGGCGCTGAAGCCGATGAAAGTGGCCAAGCTCCCACCGCTGACGGTGGGCATCGCAGCGATGCTGGGGCCGGCTTTCATCTGGGCCTCCATCTCCCAAGGCAGCGGCGAGTTGATCTGGTGGCCCTACATCGCGGCCAAGTACGGCACCGCCTTTCTGGGCATCCTCATCCCCGCTTTGTTGATCCAGTACTGGGTCAACCAGGAGATCATCCGCTACACCGCGCTCACGGGCGAAGGGCCGTGGTCGGCCCTGGGCCGCATTGGCCGCTGGTTTACCGTCCCCTTCTGGATTCTCGCCTTCTTCACCTTCCTCTGGTTTGGCGGCTACGCCAGCGCCGGCGGCACCGCCATGCGGGACCTTCTGGGCTGGCCCGCCGATCCGGCTCTCGGCTCCCGCTTCTGGGGGTTGACCATCATGGTCATCATGTTCGTTGGCCTCGTCGTCAGCCGGGTGGTCTACAAGTTGGTTGAGTGGCTGATGAAAGTGATCATGGTGGTCAGCATCATCGGTGCGATTATGGCGGTGCTGCGACCGGATGTGCTGAGCACAGCAGGCACCTACCTGGCAGCGCTCCTCAACCCCTTCAAGGGCATCGCCAACATGCTGAACCCCACCAACGTGCAGGGCTGGGATCCCGCAGACACCGACAAGATCGTCACCGGCATCGCCTACGCCGGGATGGGCGGCTACCTGAACCTCCTCTACGCCTACTGGATGCGGGACAAGGGCGTGGGTATGTCCAAGTGGATTGGCCGCGTCACCAGCCCCATCACCGGTGAGCCCGAGGCGATCCCCAGCGAGGGCTACGTCTTCGAGGACACCGAGGAGAACCGCCGCAACTGGAAGGATTGGCTGCGCTACCTCCGCTGGGACAACGGCCTGGCTGTGGCCGCCAACGGGTTTACCTGCCTGCTGATGACCTGGCTGGGTCTGGCCATCCTGCATCCCCAGGGCGTCGCCCCCGCCGGCTGGAAGATCGCCGTGGAACAGGCCCGCTTCCTCGAGGTCGCCTGGGGGACCTTTGGGCGCATCGCCTTCCTCATCATCGGCTTCGCTTTCCTGGGCGACACCTGGGTCGGCCTGGCCGACGGCCTGGCTCGGGAGTACGCGGAGTTCTTCTGGACCAACTTCTCCTGGGCCAAGATCCGCGACTACCGCTGGTGGTACTACTTCTGGCTCACCTTCCTGGCCATCGTCACCACCGTCACCATGTTCATCGCCCGCCCCGACCCCCTGATCCTCATCGCCGGCGTCGTCAACATCTTCGCCTTCGCCATCTTCATCCCCGCCTACATGTACATCAACTACACGATGCTGCCCAAGGTCCTGCCGGAGTGGGTGCGCCCCTCGAAGGCGACGATGGTCTGGCTCTTCATCATCTGGCTGATCTACCTGGGGACGGGCGTCTGGTACATCGCCCTCTCGCCCCAGCGGGTGCCCTACCTCCTCGTGATGCTGGTCGTGTGGATCGTTGTCGGCGGCTTCTTCTACATCAAGGACCGCCAGCAACCGCCTGTCCCCGTGGTCGAGACGGCCTGACCCCCAGCCGCCTCAGACCCCGATGCAAGCCCCGGGTCGGCGTATGCCCCGCCAGCCCGGGGCTTCCTTAGTCCTGCCCATTTCTGCGCACTTCCACAATGGTCATATCTTAGGAACGGTCATTCCCGAGGGTCACCATGGACGAACGCACCAAGATCACGGTTCCTAGGCTCCAACAGATGAAGCAGGAAGGCCGACCCATCACCATGCTCACCGCCTACGACTACCCCACGGCGCTGCTGGTAGACCGGGCCGGCATTGACGTCATCCTGGTGGGTGACTCCCTAGGCATGGTCGTGCTGGGCTACGAGAGCACCTTGCCGGTGACGATGGACGAGATGATCCACCACTGCAAGGCGGTCCGACGGGGAGCCCATTACGCCCTGCTGGTAGGAGATATGCCCTTCATGTCCTACCAGAGCGAGGTCTACGAAGCGGTGAAGAACGCGGGCCGCTTCCTCAAGGAGGCCGGCATGGACGCGGTCAAGCTGGAGGGGGGACGGGACTACGTGCCCGTCGTCGAGGCCATCGTCCGGGCCGGCATTCCCGTGATGGGCCACATCGGCCTCACCCCCCAGTTCATCGCCCGGCTGGGCGGGTTCAAGGTCCAAGGCCGGACAGCCCAGGCGGCCCGGGCGCTGCTGGAGGACGCCAAGGCACTGGAGGCCGCCGGCTGCTTCGCCCTCGTCCTGGAGGCGATCCCCGACCGGGTGGCCGCCCGCATCACCGACGCGGTCCGCATCCCCACCATTGGCATCGGGGCCGGCCCCCATTGCGACGGTCAGGTGCTGGTCACCCACGACCTCATCGGCCTCTTCGACCGCTTCGTCCCCCGCTTCGTCAAGCAGTACACCAACATCGCCCGCCAGATCAGCGAAGCGCTGGCCCAGTACCGTCGGGAGGTGCTCGACGGCACCTTCCCCGGACCGGAGCACCGCTTCACCATCAAAGACGAGGAGTGGGAGGCCTTTGAAGGATGAGCGAGGAATCTTCCCTAAAGGTCGCCGTCGTCGGAGCGGGGGCGATGGGCTCCCTCTTCGGCGGTCGGCTCTCGAAGGTCGCCTCCGTCTGGCTGGTGGATCCGTGGGAGGAACACGTGACCACGATGCAACGGGAGGGGCTGCACTTGGTGACGCCCGAGGGCGACGAGGAGGTGATCCCCGTCCAGGCGACGACGGACCCAGGCCAGGTTCCCCCGTGCGACCTGGTCATCATCTTCGTCAAGGCCCACCAGACGGCCTGGGCGGCGGAACAGGCGGCCCGCCTGCTGGCCCCGGACGGGCTGGCGCTGACGCTCCAGAACGGGTTGGGCAACGCCGAGGTGATCGCCCACTTCGTGGGGGAGGCGCGGACCGTTCAGGGGGTGACGGCCCAGGGGGCGACGTTGCTGGGGCCGGGACGGGTGCGCCACGCCGGCCGGGGGCCGACCCACATCGCCAGCAGGCCGGAGGTGGCGGATCGGTTGGTCGTCGTCGCCGAGACCTTCAACCGGGCGGGCCTGGAGACCCACCTGGTCCGTGAGGGGCTGGAGAGCATGGTGTGGGGGAAGCTGGTCATCAACGTGGGCATTAACGCCCTGACCGCCCTGTTGCGGGTGCCCAACGGCGTCATCGCCCAGGTGCCGGAGGTCTGGGCGCTGGCCGAGGAGGCGGTCAATGAGGCCGTTGCCGTGGCCCAGGCGCTGGGCATCTCCCTGCCCTACGAGGACCCGCCGGCCCGGGTTCGGGCCGTTGCCCAGGCGACGGCGACGAACCTCTCTTCGATGCTCCAGGACGTGCGGCGGGGCGCCCCCACCGAGATTGACGCCATCAACGGGGCCGTCGTCCGGGAGGGAAAGCGGCTGGGCGTTCCCACCCCCTTCAACGCCTGTCTCGTCCGCCTGATCAAAGCCGTCGAGGTTACTGCTTCCGAGGCTCTGTGATCTCCTCTGTCGAAAAGTTCGAGAGGACTGTATTATCCAGCAGGACGATCACGGGGTTGCCTCTTGTTCACTCTTGTTCGGAAGAGAACCATGCCCGGATCGCTTCGACTTCAGCCCTAGCCTCTGCCAGATCGGCAGGACCGATGCGCAAGGGAATGCCCAAGGCCAGGAAGCGCTCACGCAACACCATCTCATGCACGCCTAGCAACTCAGCGGCCTTGCCCAGATTGATCTGGCGTTCCAGATATGCGCCGACGACTAGGGCCCAACGTAGCTCAGGATCCTCGCTCAAGAGACGATTCAGAGCCGCGCTAACCAGCTCGGGACGATGTCGAGCCAATCGGGTGAGCTGTTCAAGCGCCCAGGTTTGAGGATGGGAGAGGGTTTCAACGACCATAGCTTCACCTGATCCACACACAAGGTCCGGGGTTCTGCGATACCGACTCCCGGAATTGTAGCATAGCCCCCCTATTACAGCAAGGAGGAAAAATGCGTAGTGATTTGGTCAAACGTGGTTTCGAACGAGCTCCCCATCGGAGCCTCTTCTACGCTACCGGCCTGACGCCCGAGGAGCTGGACCGCCCCCTCATCGGGGTAGCCAACTCCCGCAACGAGATCGTGCCCGGCCACACCCACTTGGACCGGGTGACGGAGGCGGTCAAGGCCGGCATTCGGATGGCCGGCGGCACCCCCTTGGAGTTCGGCGTCATCGCCGTGGACGACGGCATCGCGATGGGCCATCCGGGAATGCGCTACCCCTTGCCCAGCCGGGAGCTGATCGCCGATTCCGTCGAGGTGATGGCCGCCGCCCACGCCCTGGACGGGCTCGTCCTCATCCCCAACTGTGACAAGATCGTGCCGGGGATGCTGATGGCCGCCGCCCGGCTCAACCTCCCCGCCCTCATCGTCAGCGGCGGGCCGATGCTGGCCGGCCGCTATCAGGGGCGAGACGTGGACGTGAGCACCGTCTTCGAGGCGGTGGGCGAGTTCAAGGCAGGCCGCCTGAGCGAGGATGAACTCCGGGAACTGGAGCTCTCGGCCTGCCCGGGCTGCGGCTCCTGCGCCGGCCTCTTCACCGCCAACTCGATGAACTGCCTCACCGAAGCGCTGGGGATGGCCCTGCCCGGCAACGGGACCATCCTGGCCGTCACCGCTGCCCGCCTGCGCCTGGCCAAACGGGCCGGCATGCAGATCGTCCACCTGGTCCGGGAGGGCATCCGGCCCCGCGACATCCTGACCGAAGCGGCCTTCGAGAACGCCATCGCCGTGGATATGGCCATCGGCGGGTCCACCAACACGGTGCTCCATCTGCCCGCCATCGCCCACGAAGCGGGCATCCCGCTCCCGCTGGAACGCTTCGACGAGATCAGCCGCCGAACCCCCTACCTGGTCAAGCTCAGCCCGTCCGGCCCCCATCACCTGCAGGACCTGGATGAGGCAGGGGGGGTGCCGGCGGTGATGGCCGAACTCCTGCGCCACGGTCGGTTGCACGGCGACGCGCTGACGGTGACGGGCAAGACCTTGGCCGAGAGCGTTGGAAGCGCCCGCATCCGCCGACCCGACGTCATCCGCCGGGCCGACGATCCCCACCGCCCCGACGGCGGGATCGCCATCCTGCGGGGCAACCTGGCCCCCGACGGCGCGGTGGTCAAGGCGGCGGCCGTGCTCCCGGAGATGGCCCGTCACCGAGGGCCGGCCCGCGTCTTCGACGACGAAGAGGCCGCTATGGCCGCCATCCTGAGTGGGCGCATCCAGGCCGGCGACGTCGTCGTCATCCGCTACGAAGGGCCGAGGGGTGGGCCGGGCATGCGGGAGATGCTGATGCCCACCTCGGCGCTGGCCGGGATGGGGCTGGACGACAAGGTGGCGCTCCTGACCGACGGGCGCTTCTCCGGGGCCACCCGGGGCGCGGCCATCGGCCACATCTCGCCGGAGGCGGCGGCCGGCGGCCCCATCGCCCTGGTCCAGGACGGGGACGAGATCGAGATTGACATCCCCAACAAGCGGCTGACCCTCCTGATCTCCGAGGAAGAGATGGCTCGGCGCCGGGGGGCTTGGCAGCCACCGGCCCCCCGGGTCACCGGCGGCTACCTGGCCCGCTACGCGGCGATGGTCAGTTCCGCCAGCCAGGGGGCCATCCTCACCATCCCGTAGCGGACGCCAACCGCCGATCGTCGAACGGGTAGCGAAGGGCATCCCCCTTCGCTATCTGTTTATGGCCCCTCGTTCGGGCTGAGGAAGGGCGGTCGTAACTGTTCACCCTCCCGCAGGTTAGGCGCGTTTCCGACGCGAAACCGTGCTTCCAATAGCCCATCGGGGCTGAAAGCGCCCTCGACCGGTGACCTGCGGGAGGGGAGGCTGTACAGACTGCGGACCGTGGACTACGGACTGTGGACTACGGACTTTTTGATGCTTGACAGGGCGAGTTAGGGGGGAGTATAATGAGCACACGAACCTCCGGGGGCGGTAGGGCAGCACCGGAGCCATTTACCTGGGGAGGCAGGTATGCCTGGAACACGACCCTTCGAGATCGTTGCCCACCGGGGCGTGCCTACCGAGGCTCCCGAGAACACCATCCCTTCGTTCGAGCAGGCCATCGAGAGGGGAGCCGATGCTGTCGAGATGGATGTCCGGCTGACACGCGATCGGGTGCCGGTCGTCTACCACTACTTCTACCTTGACGAGGTCACCACCGCTTCGGGCCCGATCTTCGACTACACCCTCGCCCAGCTCCGAGATGTCAAGCTCCTGGGCCACGATGGTCACCCCCTCCGCGATAGCCGCATCCCAACCTTGAGGGAGGTCCTGGAGGCCATCGGCGGTCGGATAGGGCTAGAGATTGAGGTCAAAGGGCCAGAACCGGAGTCGGCTGGGGCGATAGGCACCGTTCTCCAGGACTTTCGTCCCTTGTGGGAGACGATGGAGGTCACCTCCTACGAGCCGGCGCTCCTCCTCGCCTTACAGCGACACTGCCCCGGCCTGACCATGGACCTGCTGCTTCCCCGGGCGGAGGAGTGGATGGGGCCAGACGTGATCACCTACCTGGCCATCCATCGCGGCCGGCTGGCCCGGGCCAGGGCGGTGCACCTGCACTCCCCGCTCCTCTCCAGGGAGGTTGTCTCGGAGATCCGAGCGTGGGGAATCGAGGTACATGCCTTCGATGTCAACGATGAACGATCGCTGCGCCGTGCCGTGGAGCTGGAGGTCCCCAGAATCTGCACCGATGCACTCCAGCAGGCCCTCGACTTTTGCCGGCGGATGAGGGATGACAAACCCTGTCCGACTCTATAGCACTGCCAGGGAGGCCAAGATGACCGAGACCATCGTGATGATTCACGGGATGTGGGGGAGGCCGTGGTGCTGGGGGAACTACCGGGCCTTCTTCGAGGCGCAGGGCTTTCGCTGCATCACGCCCACGCTGCGCCTCCACGACGTGGACCCGACCGAGCCCCCCGACCCTCGGTTGGGGACGACCAGCTTGTTGGACTACGCCGGCGACCTGGAGGAGGAGATCCGTCGGCTTGACACGACGCCCATCCTGATGGGCCATTCGATGGGCGGGCTCCTCACCCAAATCCTGGGAAGCCGGGGATTGGGGAAAGCCCTCGTCCTGCTGACCCCGGCCTCCCCGCGCGGCGTCATCGCCATCCGCCCCTCGGTAGTCAGGAGCTTCTGGAGCGTCCTCACCAAGTGGGGCTTCTGGCGCAAGCCGATGCGCCTGACCTTCAACGAAGCGGTCTACGCGATGCTGCACCTCCTGAGCCCGGAGAAGCAGGAGGAGACTTACCGCAAGTTCGTCTACGAATCGGGGCGGGCGATGGCCGAGATCGGTTTCTGGTTCTTCGACCCCCACCGGGCCTCCGAAGTGGACGCCTCCCGGATCACCTGCCCGGTCCTGGTGGTCGCCGGGGCCCAGGACCGGATCACGCCGGCCTCCGTCGTCCGCCGGGTGGCCGCCAAGTACCAGGCAGTCGCCACCTACCGGGAATTCCCCGATCACGCCCACTGGGTCCTGGAGGAGCCGGGCTGGGAAGAGGTCGCCGGCTACGTCCTGGACTGGCTGAACCGGGTGCTCGCCCAGTAGCCGCCGCTCACCAACAGCCTGCGGTCTGGCCGCCGGGTTGTCTGCCGCTCCAGCTACCTGACCGCGTCACCCTCCCGCAGGTCACGCGGCGCCCGGGAATAGCAATGGATCATCGGAGGCTGCCTGCGACATGCTTCAGGCCATCGGGGGGCCTGCGAGAGGGTCATTTGCCGCCCAGAACAGGAGGGAATCCGTGGAGACGAGCGTGACCTCACCGCCGATGGGGAGGGATTGGGCTGCCGACCGCTTCCGGCGTGAACCCAACCCCTTGGCGACGGCAGAGTTTCGGACCTTGGTCAACGCCTGCATCCACTGCGGGCTCTGCCTGCCGGCCTGCCCTACCTACGACATCTTCGGCACCGAGATGGACGCCCCTCGGGGGCGGATCGCCCTGATGCGGGCCGCCGCCGAAGGGCGCATCCCGCTCGATTCCCCTTTCATCCGCCACATCGAGCTTTGCCTGGCCTGCCGGGCCTGCGAGACGGCCTGCCCCTCGGGGGTCCGATACGGCAAGCTGGTGGAGCGGGCCCGCGTTGCCATCGAGCAGCGCCGGCGTCCCGGCTGGGCCGAACGGCTCCTCCGCCGCCTGGCCCTATGGGAGCTGCTGCCCCATCGGGGCCGGCTTCGCCTGCTGGCCCGCCTGCTCTGGCTCTACCAGGCCAGCGGCCTGCAACGGCTGGTCCGGGCGTTGGACCTCCTCCCGGAGCGGCTGAAGGTGATGGAAGGGCTCCTCCCCCCGCTCCCCGCCCGCCATCCGGCCTACGACCGGCCTGCGCCGGCTCTGGGGGAGAGGCGAGGTCGGGTCGCCCTCTTCCTCGGCTGCGTGCAGGACGCCTTCCTCTCGCCCGTCAACGAGGCGACGGTACGGGTGCTCCAGCGCAACGGGTACGAGGTCCACTTCCCACCGGGGCAGACCTGCTGTGGGGCTGCCCATCTGCACGTGGGCGAGGAGGCGATGGCCCGGGAGCTGGCCCGGCGGAACGTGGACGCTTTCCTGGCGGGCGAGTACGAGGCCGTCATCAACAACGCCGGAGGCTGTGGGGCGATGCTCAAGGAGTACGGGGAGTTGCTGGCCGATGATCCCGCCTACGCCGAGAAGGCCCGCCGCTTCTCGGCCCAGGTCCAGGACATCCACGAGTTCCTGGCCGCTCACCTCCACGAGCCACCCCGGGGCGAGGTGGCCGTCCGGGTGACCTACGTGGACTCCTGCCACCTGCGCCACGCCCAGAAGGTGGTGCAGCAGCCCCGCGACCTGCTGCGGCAGATCCCCGGCCTGGAGCTGGTGGAGTTGCAGGCTCCCGACCGCTGCTGCGGCAGCGCGGGCGTCTACAACCTGGTTCATCCCGAGGAGGCTCACCAGGTGCTGGAGGCCAAGGTGGCCGACGTGCGCCGGACGGGGGCCCAGGTGGTGGCGACCTCCAACGCCGGCTGCCAGTTGCAGATGGGGTACGGCGTACAGCGGTTCGGCCTGCTGGCCCAGGTCGTGCACGTGGTGGAGTTGCTGGACCGGGCCTACCGCAGCCCGAAAGCCGGGTCGCCTTCAAAGGAACAACCGTAAGCCGGAGAAGTGGCTCCATCCAAGCTGAGCATCGGGCTGCCGTTGGGTTGGAGACTCGCGCTGCGGGGCGGCGAATCGGTGCTGCCGGCCAAGATCGTGGTCGGCATCCTGGTCCTTGTTGTAGACCTCTATCTGCTCTCCGAAGTCCTGGGTCTCGGCTGGTTCACCCCGGCTCGGCCGGGAGAAGGGGACAGGTAGGGAAAGGAAACGGTGAGATGAGTTCCCAGGAAACCCTTAAGCAAGAGTTGCTCAGGGAGATTGAGAAACTACCAGAATACCGGTTGCAAACTGTGCTTTCTTTCGTGCATTTCCTCCTGGCCCAACAGAAGTCTGAGGGCGAACCGGATTCCCACCAGGACCCCATTCTGGAATTCATCGGGGGGGTCTCTCACGGCACGCTGGCTCAGGATATAGATGAGGAGTTGTATGGGAGATGAAGCTCTTCATTGACACTTGGGGATGGCTGACCCTGCGCGACAGGGGTGAGGCACGACACCAGGAGGTTGCGGATTTCTACCATCGCTTCCGTCGCCAGAGGGGGCAGGTGTATACCTCCGATTACGTGTTAGATGAGACGTTTACCCTCTTGTTCCGCCGCTTGCCCTTCCCCCAAGCTTGGGAGTCCCTGAAGATGATCACCTCCTCTGTTTCAAGAGGATACCTTCATCTTGAATGGATCACACCTGAGCGCTTTGCCCAAGCACAGGCTTTGCGGCTGCGATTCCAGGACAAACCACGGATCTCCTTCACCGATCTCACCTCGATGGCTGTCATGCAGGACAGAGGAATCACATTGATTCTGACGGGAGATGCGCACTTCACCCATGTGGGAATGGGTTTTCAAATCGTCCCCTGAAGCACGCCGGAGGGAGGATGCCTGCGATCCGCGCGGAGGGACTTCGCAAGACCTTTGTCACCCGGCGCAAGGCGGCCGGCCTGCGCGGCAGCCTCCGCGCCCTCTTCCACCCCGACCGGCAGACGGTCGAGGCGGTGCGGGGCATCTCCTTCGAGATGGAGGAGGGGGAGCTCCTGGGCTTCATCGGCCCCAACGGCGCCGGCAAGTCCACAACCATCAAGATGCTCACCGGCATCCTCTACCCCACCGCCGGTCAGGCCACCGTGCTCGGCTTCGTCCCTTGGGAGCAGCGCCAACAGCTCGCCTACCGGATCGGCACCGTCTTCGGCCAGCGGCCCCAGCTCTGGTACCACCTGCCTGCCATTGACACCTTTTACCTCTTCGGCAAGATCTACGAGCTGGACGACCGGACCATCCGCCGGCGCATCGCCTTTCTGGCCGAGGCCTTCGAGATCGAGCACCTGCTGGAGACGCCGGTGCGCAAGCTCTCCCTGGGCCAGCGCATGCGCTGCGAGATCGCCGCGTCCCTCCTCCACCACCCGCGTCTGCTCCTGCTCGACGAGCCCTCCATCGGCCTGGACGTGGTAGCCAAGCAGCGCATCCGCGACACCATCCGCCGGATGAACGAACTGGAAGGCGTCGGTGTCCTGCTCACCTCCCACGACGCCAGCGACATCGAGGCCCTCTGCCGTCGGGTCATCATCATCAACCACGGCCAGATCGTCTACCAGGACAAAGTCTCGGCGCTCAAGCGGCGCTACCTGACCTCCAAGCTGGTCGAGGTGCGCTACGCCCACCAGGTGCCCCGCGACTTCCAGATCGAAGGCACCCAGGTCCTCAAGATCGGGCGCTACGGCGTCAAGCTCCGCTTCGACACCCGCCAGACGCCGGTGGAGGCCGTCATCGCTCGGCTGGCCGAGGCCGGCAACCTGGTGGACGTCACCATCTCCGACCCCTCGCTGGAGGAGGTCATCCGCACCATCTACCAGGAGCAGGCCGAGCCGTAGCGCAGACCTCGCCCCGGGGAGACCGATGTCACGTCGAGGGCTCAAGTACTGGGCCATCTTCAAGACCCAACTGATCAACGGCTTCGCCTATCCCGGCGATCTCCTCGCCCGCAGCCTTTCCATCATCATCTTCCTGTGGGTCTTCCTCTTCCTCTGGCGGACGACCTACCGGGCGGTGGGGCAGGAGCGGATCGCCGGCCTCTCGCTGCGGGACACCCTCTGGTACCTGATGCTGGCCGAGACCATCGTCCTCAGCAAGCCGCGCCTCTCCAGCACCATCGCCGAGGCGGTGCGGGACGGCTCCATCGCCTACCTGCTCAACAAGCCCTACAACTTCCTGCTCTACCAGCTCAGCGTCGGGCTGGGGGACAGCATCCTGCGCCTGGCCTTCAACGCCCTGGCCGGCGGCCTCTTGGTCGGGCTGACCGTCGGCCCGCCGCCACCCCTCTGGGGTTGGCCCCTCACCCTGGTGACCGTCATCGCCGCTTGGCTGATAGACTTCTGCATCGCCGCCACCATCGGCCTGACCGCCTTCGTCACCGAGGACGTGGCCGCCTTCGAGTGGATCTACCAGAAGGTGACCTTCATCCTGGGCGGCCTGCTGATCCCCCTGGACTTCTTCCCCGCCTGGCTGCAGGCCGTCGCCCAGGCCCTGCCCTTCGCCTACACCGTCTACGGCCCCGCCCGCCTCTTCGTCGAGCCGGATGGAGGCCGCTTTGTGACCCTCCTGCTGACCCAGGGGGCCTGGCTGGCCGCCCTGGGCATGCTGCTGGCGCTCCTCTACCGCAAGGGCGTCACCTGGCTGACCATCAACGGGGGATGACGATGCGACGGGAGTTGACGTTCCTGCTGGCCCTCTGGAAGGCCAACCTCCTCTCGGCTATGGAATACCGGGCCGCCTTCATCTCCCAGGTGATCGGGATGATGCTGAACAACGCCGTCTACTTCGCCTTCTGGGTCATCTTCTTCGACCGCTTCCAGGAGGTGCGGGGCTGGGGGCTTGACGAGATGCTCCTCCTCTTCGCCGTCGTCGCCGTTAGCTTCGGCCTGGGCGTCTATCTCTTCGGCAACGTGATGCGGATCGCCGAGGCCATCGCCAACGGCCGGCTGGACTACTACCTCTCCCTGCCCCGCCCGGTCCTGCTCCACCTGCTGGCCAGCCGCAGCATCGCCAGCGGCTTCGGCGACTTTCTCTACGGCCTCATCTGCTTCGCCGTGGCCGGTCGGTGGACCCCCGACGCCGTCGCCCGCTTCGTCGTGGGCTCGCTTCTCTCGATGATCGTCTTCCTGTCCTTCCTGATCCTGGTGCAGAGCTTGGCCTTCTGGATGGGGAGCGCGACGCTGGTGAGCGCCCAGGCCGCCAACGCCCTCCTCACCTTCTCCCTCTACCCCATCACCCTCTTCGACGGGACGGCCAAGTTCCTGCTCTTCACCATCCTGCCGGCCGCCTTCATCGGGGCGGTGCCGGCCGAGTTCGTGCGGACCTTCTCCTGGTCCACGCTGGCCCACCTGCTGCTGGCGGCGTCCTTGCTCCTCACCCTGGCCGTGGCCCTCTTCCAGCGAGGGCTGCGCCGCTACGAGAGCGGCAGCGCCATCCAGGTCCAGGTGTGACTCTACCCTACCCGCCTGCCCCTCGGGGGCACGGCAGAGGCGGAGGTCCCACCGAACCCCTGCGGAGGAACACGCGCACGAAGGAGGTACGATGCTCAAGGAGACCGATCTGATCCCTCTGCGGCAGATCTTCCCCCCCACCCGGCTGATCACCCATCCGGTCGAACTGCTGACCTACGAGGTGGACGCCGGCCTGGACCGGGGGATGCCCGAGGCCGTCGTCCTGCCGGAGACGACGGAGGAGGTGGTCCGGCTGGTCTACTGGGCCAGGGAGCACCGGGTTCCCCTCGTCGCCCGGGGGGCCGGCACCGGCCTCAGCGGCGGGGCCGTCGCCCACCGGGGCGGCGTCATCGTCAACTTCGCCCGGATGGATCGCCTGCTCACCTTCGACGAGGCGGGCCGGACGGTCGTCGTCCAGCCGGGGATGGTCAACCTGACCCTGGACGGGATGGCCCGCGCCCGAGGCCTCTACTTCCCCCCCGATCCGGCCAGCCAGCGCTCGGCCACCATCGGCGGCAACATCGCCGAGAACGCCGGCGGCCCCCACTGCTTCAAGTACGGCGTGACCACCAACTACGTCCTGGGGCTGGAGGTGGTCCTGGCCGACGGCCAGGTGGTGCGGATGGGAGGGGCTGCCTACGACTACCCTGAGTACGACTTCGTCGGGCTGCTCACCGGTTCCGAGGGCACCCTGGGGATCATCACCGAGGCCACGCTGCGGCTCATCGGCCTCCCCCCCGCCGTCAAGACGATGATGGCTACCTTCGCCTCGGTCGAGCAGGCCGGGGAGGCCGTCTCCGCCGTCATCGCCCGGGGGTTGGTGCCGGCCACGATGGAGATGATGGACCAGAAGATCATCGGCATCGTCGAGGAGTACACCCACGCCGGGCTGCCCGTCGAGGCCGGTGCCCTGCTCATCATCGAGGTGGACGGCTACCCGGAGAGCCTGGATCAGCAGGCCGAGGAGATCGCCGAGGTCGTGCGGGCCCACGGATGCCAGGAGCTGCGCATCGCCCGGACGGAGGCGGAGCGCCAGCAGATCTGGTACGGGCGGAAGAGCGCCGCCGGGGCCATCTCCCGCCTCAGCCCTGCCTACTACTTGGTGGACGGTACCGTCCCCCGCTCCCGCCTGGCCGAGGCCCTGGCCCGCACCAACGAGATCGGGGAGCGGTACGGGCTGCGCATCGGCTACCTCTTCCACGCCGGCGACGGCAACCTGCACCCCCTCGTCCTCTTCGACCCCGCCGACCCCGAGGAGACGGAGCGGGTCCACCGGGCAGGGCGGGAGATGATGGAGTTGGTCGTTGCCCTCAACGGCTCTATCACCGGCGAGCACGGCGTCGGCCTGGAGAAGCGGGACTTTATGCCCCTAATGTACGGGGCAGCGGAACTCCAGGCGATGCAGGAGATCAAGGCCCTCTTCGACCCGGAAGGGCTGCTCAACCCCGGCAAGGTCTTCCCCGCCTCCTTCGCGCCCCCACCCCCTCCGACGGCCCCGGCCCCTGCCGAGCCGCCCCCCTCCCCCTTCGCCCCGGCCACCCCCCAGGAGGCCGCCGACTTCCTGCGAGCCTGCCAGGCCGCCGGACGCCGGGTCTGGATCGCCGGGCGGGCCGACGGTCCCCCCGCCCATCCGGCCTTCCGCCCGGCCCCCAAGGATGCGCTCCTGGTCACCTCGGCGATGCAGGGCATCGTCGAGGCTGCACCGGCCGACCTCTACGTCACCGTCCGGGCCGGGACGCCGCTGGCCGCGTTGCAGGAGGAACTGGCCTCCCAAGGGGTCTGGGTTCCCCTCCTCTCCCCCTGGCCCGAGGCCACCGTCGGCGGCCTCGTCTCGGCCAACCTCAACGCGCCCCTGCGGATGCGCTACGGCGGGGTGCGGGACCTGGTCCTGGCCCTCCAGGTAGTCCTGCCCGACGGACGCCCCCTCCGCTTCGGCCGGCCGGTGGTCAAGAACGTGGCCGGCTACGACATGGCGAAGCTCTTCGTCGGGGCCTGGGGCACCCTGGGGCTGATCACCGAGGTCACGCTGCGGCTGGTCCCCCGCCCCCGCGTCCGACGCAGCCTCCTGGTGGCCGTGGACGACCTGGCCCAAGGGGTGGCCTGGGGGAGCGCCCTCCTCCGGCGGGCCATCGTGGCCTCGGCGATCCTCCTGGAGCAGGATGGGGAGGACGGGGCGACGCCGGGGGCGATGCGCCTCATCTACACCGCCGAGGGCCACCCCCAGGACGTGGAGGCTGAGCTACGGGGGGCGCGGGCGCTGTTGGAGCAGGCGGGGGCTCCGGAGGTTGTCGAGGAGGAGATGGGGGGGAGCGACCGCTGGTCGGCGCTCCTGGCCCGCCCTGACGGGTTCACGGTGCGGATCGGGCTGCCGCCCCGGGATCTGCCCGGTTACGTGCCGGCCCAACTCGATCTTCTGGCCGGCCTGCCCCTCATCGCCGACTTCGCCAGCGGTCAGCTTCACCTGCACCTGCCCAACAACCGGGAGAGCGGGGAGCGGCTGGAGGCGCTGCGCCGGGCAGCCCTGGCCCTGGGAGGGTACGCCGTCGTCACGGCAGCCCCACCCGCCCCGGAGGTGGCGGTGGACTGGTGGGGCTACCGCCCGGAGGTGGGACCGCTGATGCAGGCCCTCAAGCATCGGTGGGACCCAGCCCGCATTGTAAACGCAAATGTGGTCGGATAATCTTCCCCGCTTGCCCCGACCTGCCCGCTGGGGTAGAATTAGGGATGGGAACCGCCCACCTTACGCCAGCGCCCTTCGACGATGGCCTCGTGCAACTACCCACGCCGAGAGACCCTTCTGCTCCTCCTGGTCGCCTACCTCACCTGGGGAGGTGTGGCCCTCCTGGGGCTGAGCCTCCTGCGCCAGGTCGGTGGACCGTGGAAGCTTGCCGCTGGCCTGATGTTGCTCTTCGGTCTGCTGATGGCCCTGGTGCCCAGGCTCCAGAGCGATAGCTGGCGGCTCCACCTCTACCTGGCCCTGCAAGCCACCTTGGTCACCGCCTTGATCCCCCTCCACGCTGCTCCCCTCTCCACCTTCGCCATCCTCAACTTCGTCCTCAGCGCCCAGGCGATGCTGATGCTCCCTCTGGGGCGAGGACTGTCCTGGATCGGACTGCTGACGCTGCTGACGGGAGGGGCCTTCGTCTACCGACTGGGCTGGCCCGGGGGGCTGCTGACGTTGCTCCCCTACGCCGGAGGATACCTCTTCTTCGGCACCTTCGCCCACGTCCTGGCCCGGGCGGAAGCCGCCCGTCGGAGGAGTCAGGCTTTGCTGGCCGAACTCCAGGAAGCTCACCGCCAGCTCCAGGCCTACGCCACCCAGGTGGAAGCGCTGGCCGTGGCCCAGGAGCGCAACCGGCTGGCCCGCGAGATGCACGACACCCTGGGCCACCGCCTCACCGTGGCCGCCGTGCAACTGGAGGGAGCCCAGCGGCTGATCCCCACCGACCCGGAGCGGGCGAGCCGGATGGTCGAGACGGTGCGCCGGCAGGTGCGCGAGGCGCTGGCTGAACTGCGGCAGACGGTGGCGGCTCTCCAGGCACCACTGGAAGCCGACCTGGCGCTGGACCGGGCGCTGACCCGGCTGGCGACCGGCTTCGAGGAGGCCACCGGCATCGCCGTCCACCTGACGCTGCCCAACGAGATGCCGGCCCTGCCCGCCGCCCACCGGCTGGCCCTCTACCGGGCCGCCCAGGAGGCGCTGACCAACGTGCAACGCCACGCCCAGGCCAGCAACGTCTGGTTGCAACTGGCCCGGCGGGACGGGGAGATCGAGCTGCTGGTCGGTGACGACGGCATCGGCTTCCCGGCCAACGCCGAGGAGAACGGTTTCGGGCTACGCGGGTTGCGTGAGCGAGCCGTCCAACTGGGCGGGGCGCTGCGGCTGGAATCCAGGCCGGGCGGGGGAGCGCAACTGCGCCTTCACCTGCCCCTCGCGTTCTCGGAGGAGAGCGAACCGCCGTGAGAGAAGCACGACCGACCCCTATTCGGGTCCTCCTGGTGGACGACCAGCGGCTGATGCGCGAGGGGCTGCGCATCCTGCTGGAACTGGAGCCGGACCTGGAGGTGGTGGGCGAGGCCGGCGACGGCCAGGCCGCCCTGGATGCCTACGCCGCCCTCCGGCCCGACGTGGTGTTGATGGACGTGCGGATGCCTGGGATGGACGGCGTCGAGGCCACCCGGCGGCTGCGGGAGCGCTGGCCCGAGGCCCGGGTGATTATCCTGACCACCTTCGACGACGACGAGTACGTCTTCGAGGGGCTGCGGGCCGGAGCGCTGGGCTACCTGCTCAAGGACGTCTCCGGTCAGGAGCTGGCCGAGGCGGTGCGCACGGTGGCCGCCGGCGGGGCGCTCATCGAGCCCTCGGTAGCCCGCAAGGTGTTGGCCGAGTTCGCCCGGCTGGCCCCGCCGGCCCGACCCATCGAGGCCGGGCTGCCCACCCCCCTCTCGGAGCGGGAGCGGGAGGTGCTGCGGCTCCTGGCCCTGGGCCTGACCAACCGGGAGATCGCCGCCCGCCTCTACCTGGCCGAGGGGACGGTGAAGAATTACGTCACCAGCATCTTGCAGAAACTGGGCGTCCGGGACCGCACCCAGGCCGCCCTCCGAGCCCGCGAGATAGGGCTGCTCTGAACGGGCGGCATCCCCCTCGGGCTCACCCAACGTTGACTCGCGCCAACCGACCTCTTGGGTGGACGCAGACCGGCGGGCCGGCGGTGACCCTGAGCAGCCGGACGGTCGTCTCTCCGACCTTTACCGCGCCGGCCAACCCGACGGTGCTGACCTTCACCCTGATCGTCACCGACAGCCTAGGGCTGGCCGCCACCGCGCCGGACGACGTGGTGATCACGGTGGAAAGCTACCGCATCTACTTGCCGCTGGTCCTGAAGGAATAGGAGCACCGTGTTCACCCTCCCGCAGGTTAGGCACGTTTCCGACGCGAAACCGTGCTTCAAAGAGCCCATCGGGGCTGAAAGCGCCCTCGACCGGTGACCTGCGGGAGGGTAGGCTGAATAGATACAGGAGCGCCTATGTTTATCAAAACGCTGGCTGTGGGACCGCTGGAGACCAACTGCTACCTCATCGGCTGTGAGGAGACGGGGGAGGGGGCGGTCATTGACCCGGGCGGGGACGCGCCGGTGATCCTGGCCGCCGTCGAGGAGGCCGGCCTGACCATCCGCTACGTGCTGAACACCCACGCCCACTTCGACCATATCGGGGCCAACGCCGACGTGGTGGCCGCCACCGGCGCGCCGTTGGGGCTCCATCCTCGAGACCTCCCCCTGCTGCGGGCGCGGGGCGGGGCGGACCTGTGGGGCTTCCCCCTCAAGCCCAGCCCCTTGCCCGACCTGGAGCTGGCCGACGGTCAGGTGCTGGAGGTGGGGCAGTTGCGCCTCCACGTCCTCTTCACGCCCGGCCACTCGCCGGGCCACGTCTCGTTCTACGAGCCCACGGCGGGGGTGATCTTCGACGGGGACGTCCTCTTCTGGCGGGGGATCGGGCGGACGGACCTGTACGGGGGGGATTACCGGACGCTGATGGAGAGCATCCACCGCCGGCTGCTGACGCTGCCCGACGAGACCGTCGTCTACCCCGGCCACGGGCCGGCGACCACCATCGGCGAGGAACGGCGGGGCAATCCCTTTCTGGTCGCTTTTGGGGGGCGTTAGAGCCGGCGACCTAGTGGCCCAGCGGCCCGGCAGACCGCCGGGGGGAGGCACCGGGGATCAAGGGGCAAGGGGCAAGTTGCAAGTTGCAAGTTGCAAGGGGCAAGTTGCAAGAGGCAAGGGCTGAGGGCTGAGGACCGAGGACTACCCGACCACCTGACCACCTGACCACCCGACCAAGCGACCAAGCGGCCCGGAGACCACGGACCGAGGACTGAGGACTCTAGCGTGCAAGAATCAGACCAGCAGACCACTGGACCACTGGACCATTAGACCACTGCGGTTCACCCCCACGTGTGTGGGGAAACGCTATGCCTCTGCAGCCTGTGCGGAGTTGGGCTCGGTTCACCCCCACGTGTAGGGAAACGAGGTGCGACGCACTTTGGAAGTGCGTCGCACCTGGTTCACCCCCACGTGTGTGGGAAAACGGCAGACCTCGAGGACGCTGGGAAACACCCACAACGGTTCACCCCCACGTGTGTGGGGAAACGGAAGAGGTCATCATCAACGGCCCCGACAACATCGGTTCACCCCCACGTGTGTGGGGAAACGTACCGCATCCACGAAGGCACTAGAGCTGCTATACGGTTCACCCCCACGTGTGTGGGGAAACGGCAGACCTCGAGGACGCTGGGAAACACCCACAACGGTTCACCCCCACGTGTGTGGGGAAACGTTGCCCAGGATTCCCTTGGCCGAGCTTGTCGCCGGTTCACCCCCACGTGTGTGGGGAAACGCCGAATGGGATCATCGCCGTTGCGCCATTCGGCGGTTCACCCCCACGTGTGTGGGAGACGCTCGCCGTTTTACGCTTCACGCTTCACGCTTGCGGTTCACCCCCACGTGTGTGGGGAAACGTGCTCGCGCAGTTGAGCCAATTTGCGACGTACGGTTCACCCCCACGTGTGTGGGGAAACGGCCTGATGCCCCCCGCCCAGATCGTGGATCCCATCCGGTTCACCCCCACGTGCGTGGGGAAACGGGGCACGTAAAGGACCCTGTTGCCAAGCGTGCCGGTTCACCCCCACGTGCGTGGGGAAACGGGACAGGGAGGCGGCCGAGGCGGCGGGCTGTTCGGTTCACCCCCACGTGCGTGGGGAAACGGGGACCACCCGCGTACCGCCGGCCTGATAGGGCGGTTCACCCCCACGTGTGTGGGGAAACGCCATCTGGCCGGCCGCCTGTGACGGACCGGCGCGGTTCACCCCCACGTGTGTGGGGAAACGCCCCCGGCCCCCACTAGTGCGGCCTTTCTCAGCGGTTCACCCCCACGTGTGTGGGGAAACGTCCCAGGCCCGCGTGGGCACGGAGAGGGCCCGCGGTTCACCCCCACGTGTGTGGGGAAACGGAGCCCAATCGGGAATCGGCATATTCCGAATCGGTTCACCCCCACGTGTGTGGGGAAACGGCATCAGGATCCCGGATGAGGGCGAGAGCTGCCGGTTCACCCCCACGTGTGTGGGGAAACGGCTCTGATGCGCCATATCATTTGCTCCTCCCTCCGGTTCACCCCCACGTGTGTGGGGAAACGGTCAGCAATACACTGCCTCGCCAATGCAAGTGCGGTTCACCCCCACGTGTGTGGGGAAACGGAATGTCTCAAGATCCACAGGGATCTCAACCCAGGTTCACCCCCACGTGTGTGGGGAAACGGACCTGGAGACCGGCGAGGAGACGACGGCTCACGGTTCACCCCCACGTGTGTGGGGAAACGTCAACTTCCTCCCCACCGATGCGACCCACAGCGCGGTTCACCCCCACGTGTGTGGGGAAACGGGCAGGAAGTCGGCGGGCCGGAACGGCCGTGGCGGTTCACCCCCACGTGTGTGGGGAAACGTGGGTGTGTATGGTGGGCCGGTGCGGGCATCCCGGTTCACCCCCACGTGTGTGGGGAAACGGAGGAGGGAAACGATGCGAATCAACTGGGGAGCGGTTCACCCCCACGTGTGTGGGGAAACGCCCATCCGACCTCTTTTTCCTCGATTGCGAGGCGGTTCACCCCCACGTGTGTGGGGAAACGTCCAACGCCTTGGCGCTCATCCTGGGGTTCTACGGTTCACCCCCACGTGTGTGGGGAAACGGTTGCACCCGAGGAGGCCCTGGAACGCCTTGCGGTTCACCCCCACGTGTGTGGGGAAACGGTGCAGGTGCGCTGCATATCGGTCCTGATACCCCGGTTCACCCCCACGTGTGTGGGGAAACGTTCTGCCGTTGTCCCCGTACCTGCGGCGTGATACGGTTCACCCCCACGTGTGTGGGGAAACGTTGCTCACTCTCCACGTAGCGTCCACCGGTGACGGTTCACCCCCACGTGTGTGGGGAAACGCCACGGGGCACCATCACCGGCCTACGGGTTTTCGGTTCACCCCCACGTGTGTGGGGAAACGGTGGGGGCTGTAGCACCCCCTCGGGGAGGGGCGCGGTTCACCCCCACGTGTGTGGGGAAACGCCCCCATAAATCGGCTCAGGCGCTCCCGCTGCTGGTTCACCCCCACGTGTGTGGGGAAACGCTTGGTAGCGGCGGCCTCCGACCCATTTCCAGACGGTTCACCCCCACGTGTGTGGGGAAACGCTGGCCGGATGCCACGAACCGCCACTCGATGTTCGGTTCACCCCCACGTGTGTGGGGAAACGGGCCTGGACCTCGGTTTGGTGGGCTGGACCCTCGGTTCACCCCCACGTGTGTGGGGAAACGGGCGAGGGCGATGATGAGGCCCTGGATGATTTCGGTTCACCCCCACGTGTGTGGGGAAACGGGGCTCGTTAGTAATCGTTAACGCCATTTTTACGGTTCACCCCCACGTGTGTGGGGAAACGTTTCTCCGCTGGAGCCGTGACACCGATGCCTACCGGTTCACCCCCACGTGTGTGGGGAAACGGAGACCTAGCGACCTCAGAACTGTACACCCCCCCGGTTCACCCCCACGTGTGTGGGGAAACGCTCAGGTCCGCCGGGGGCGGGGCTGGAGGATGCGGTTCACCCCCACGTGTGTGGGGAAACGGGTGCTACCCTATGTCTACCGGGCTGAGGTCTTCGGTTCACCCCCACGTGTGTGGGGAAACGGGAGGTGTGTGATGAAAGAATATCTCGATCTGCGGTTCACCCCCACGTGTGTGGGGAAACGTCATTCCGGGTGTCCATATCGGGCTAGGGTTTCGGTTCACCCCCACGTGTGTGGGGAAACGCTGAGCAACATCCCCTCTGCGTGGACGGATTCGCGGTTCACCCCCACGTGTGTGGGGAAACGTCATACCGTCTCTGGTCTTACAGCAGGACAGGTCGGTTCACCCCCACGTGTGTGGGGAAACGGTATACGGCACGCCGACGGGGAAGACAAACCCCGGTTCACCCCCACGTGTGTGGGGAAACGCAAGGTGCCGTCTACCAAACCGGAGCGCAGCGCGGTTCACCCCCACGTGTGTGGGGAAACGGCCTGCGCACGCGGATCGAGCTCTTCCGTAGCAGGTTCACCCCCACGTGTGTGGGGAAACGTCCCGTGGCGTATAGGCGTATCCCGCGATATACCGGGTTCACCCCCACGTGTGTGGGGAAACGTTCGCAAGCCGGAGGCTGGAGGGTTAAAGGCGCGGTTCACCCCCACGTGTGTGGGGAAACGGCATCTCCTCAGCATTGGAAACCAGACCCATCGGTTCACCCCCACGTGTGTGGGGAAACGTCTGGGTCTGTGCAAATGAAAATCCTTGTCATCGGTTCACCCCCACGTGTGTGGGGAAACGTCTTGATTTCTCGGGTGGCCATCGTTTCCCTCCTGGTTCACCCCCACGTGTGTGGGGAAACGCGTAGTCCTCGCTGCTCGTAGACGGAGCGTTGCGGTTCACCCCCACGTGTGTGGGGAAACGGGCATTCAGCCGCGATTGCTCCTGAAATGCCTCGGTTCACCCCCACGTGTGTGGGGAAACGGTTGAGCACCAGGTTCAGAAGATCATACTTTCCGGTTCACCCCCACGTGTGTGGGGAAACGTTATCACTGATGCCGGAGTAACCATCTTGCCGTCTGGTTCACCCCCACGTGTGTGGGGAAACGGGCGGTAAAACAGATGGTCGGCATAACTGTCTCCGGTTCACCCCCACGTGTGTGGGGAAACGTCGTCGTTCCATCCTGGGCGTGGTGATGAGCGCGGTTCACCCCCACGTGTGTGGGGAAACGGTCGAGAGCACGCATCACGGCCTTGTAGGCCCCGGTTCACCCCCACGTGTGTGGGGAAACGGTGGATTTGTCCGAGGAGGAAGAAAGGCTTATCGGTTCACCCCCACGTGTGTGGGGAAACGGCGGTTCGACGATGTGAGGCGCACCGAGATTCGGTTCACCCCCACGTGTGTGGGGAAACGGATCCACCCGCCAGAAGATGCCGTCTCCTTCCGGTTCACCCCCACGTGTGTGGGGAAACGTGAGGAGATTCATAGGCTCGACGGCACGTATGCGGTTCACCCCCACGTGTGTGGGGAAACGTCACACTCCACTCGACGGCAATATACCGCAACTGCGGTTCACCCCCACGTGTGTGGGGAAACGTGGCCTCTGTCGGCGAACCCGTCAAGGCGCTTAGGTTCACCCCCACGTGTGTGGGGAAACGTGTGTCCAGCGCATTGCGGACTCTTAGGGAGTCCGGTTCACCCCCACGTGTGTGGGGAAACGGGGAAATCGCGCCACGCGAGGCCAGCAGTACACGGTTCACCCCCACGTGTGTGGGGAAACGGGACACAATGGCTCGCCCTCAGATTCTTTGGTTCGGTTCACCCCCACGTGTGTGGGGAAACGTGGCCATTGCTATCCTTCAGCTTCGCAATCTGCGGTTCACCCCCACGTGTGTGGGGAAACGGAGTGCCTTCCTCCGGGCGCTCGGCTACCAGCGGTTCACCCCCACGTGTGTGGGGAAACGGAAAACGATCTGGCCGCTGCTGGTCATGCTGTCGGTTCACCCCCACGTGTGTGGGGAAACGGGGAGACACGACGCAGCTCAGCGATCTCTACTACTCGGTTCACCCCCACGTGTGTGGGGAAACGGAAAACGATCTGGCCGCTGCTGGTCATGCTGTCGGTTCACCCCCACGTGTGTGGGGAAACGGGGAGACACGACGCAGCTCAGCGATCTCTACTACTCGGTTCACCCCCACGTGTGTGGGGAAACGGCTTGATACTCCTCCTGCATGATGGGAATTCTAGACAATTTTCTGTGCTCCATCAGTCGGTTTTTGAGCTCACACGGATCAGTTGTAGTCCATCGAAGTCCACTACCGTCCGCTGAGATGCTCCGGCGACCCGCATCTGCAGACGTTGCTCGTTGTTCGTGTTCCACGCCTGGAAGACGCTGCCGGTTCCTCTCGCCTTACAACACTTCTCCCACAACCGATCCCGCACCATCGCGTTGACGTGACCAACGAAGACGCCAGGATGCGGCTCGACCAGCCAGCGCGTTAGCTCACCCCGCAGCGAAGTCGGCACCCGTTCCAGGATCATCACGACCATCTCCCCCTCCTTCAACCTGCAGGCCGGACGGTGGAGACCAAAGGGGCTCCGGCCGCGCAGGATCGCTATCCGCCTCCCGCCCAGCCATCAAGACTTCCTCCGGCACATCCAATAGGTGCTCGATGTCCGGCAGGATGCGTTGTATCAACCGGTGCTCTTTGAAAGCATGCCTGCAGGCACGACGGACACGTGGTCCTAGCTCCTCCGTAGATTCGGCCACAATCCGAAAAGCCAGCGGAATGGTCACCTCCACCTTGTACAGATCGGCGATGTCGTACACAAACGAGAGTTGCTTGCCCGTGTGGATGAAGCCGATGGCCGGCGAGTAGCCGCCCGAGACAATGGCCGCGTGACACAGCCCGTTGAGCAACGCATGGGCCATCGAAAGGGCTCGGTTCACCGGGTCGCCGCTGTTCCAGTTCCGCCGGTCGTACCGCCGCCCATGCCAGGGCACCCCGTAGGTCCGACTGGCCTCGGCATAGGCTTCGCGCACGCGCACCCCCTCGAGCCCCCGGATCTGCTCCAGGCTCAAGCCCGGGGCCAGCGACTCCTGGAAGCGATACCGGTACATCCGCAGCACGACCTCTTTTCGCGTGCGCGGATCGCTGGCCAGCCGGGCCTGATGGAGCAGGTGGTACGCCCGCCGGGTTTCACCACCCCCTTGGGCATAGCACCGGGTACCCTCCTCGCCGCACCAGACGATCAGGCAGCCGTTGTTGGCCAACGCTCTGACGGCCGCATGGGTGATGGTGGTGCCCGGCCCGAGCATCAACACCCCCAGTGCAGCCGCCGGGATCATCGTGCGCCCGCTCGCATCCACGAACTCGACCGCTTTGTACCGCTGCTCGATGCGGCCATGCTCCAGGTAGAGGAAGGAAAGCCCATCCCGAAACTTGGGCAGTTCATGCAGATCGCGCATCTTGCACCTCCTGAGACCCATAGATGCGGTTGTTAAGGTGCAAACCCGGGCTTGCACGTTACGGGGAACGGGGCGCCAGACCGCTCCCAGCACTCACCTCGCTCGATCAGACCCTCGGACGGGCCAGGGAAAGCAGCCCGAAGCCCAGCGCCTTCCCGCTGCCGATGCCTCGGCGCACGGCCTCCCACAGCCGATCCGGATCGGTCACTTCCAAGAACCCATCGAACTGCACGGAGAGCATCCGCAGCCGGTGGGTGGCCCCATCTCGATGGATTGTCCCCTCGACCAGCCGCTGCCCTCCGATCCGGGCCGCCAGGACCCGGAAACCAGCCTGCTCCGCCTTGCGCAGGAGCCACTCCCGTTGTTCTTCCTCCCTGTAGAGGCCCAGCCGCTTGCCGTTCCGCTTGACGGTCGGGTTAGCCCGCAGCCGGAAGACCAGCACCTGACCGGGAGCCAGCCGCAGGTCGAAGGACTTGACCGCCGGGTTGGGCTCATCCACCGGCAAGAGGTAGCCTCGCGCTCCCGGCTCCGCCAGCCACGACCAGTTGGGAAAGGTGTGCGACTGGACCAGGAGGACGAAGGCGTTCAGCCGGGGATGGTCCTCCAGCCGGAAGAGCACCCGCTCCTCCCCCGGCTCCAAGCGGTCGGGAAAGGCCCGCATCAGGCTGCGGTGCATCTGGTACAGGTCGGCTACCTCCCGCTGCACGCGGCGGTTGCGAGGGTTCAGGATCAGTCGGGAGAGATACATATCCCTTCCTCCTCTTCTCTCAAAGGGGGAGCCGGGATGAACAGGGTCCGAACGTAACGGGGGGCAAACCGCCGATCATCGGGATCGAAGGAGAGGGGCTGATCCGGTCGCACCTCCGGCCCGTCCGGGTCCTCGATCACCAGCCGCACTTGCTGGGGACGCTTCTCCGGGTCACAGCCCAGCCAGGGGTAGGTGCGGAAGGCCGACATCAAGTCCTCGCCGGGCCGCAGGCCGTCCTTCAGCCAGACCGGCTCGCCGGGCACGAAGGCCCTGCGCCCCAGGTAGAGGGGCCAGACCGGGTTCCGCAGGGCAGCGTGGAGCCGGGCCAGCAGGTCCAGGTCCTCCCCCTCCAGCCCCACCAGGAAGCGGGCATCGGCCAGGTAGTAACGGGTGGAGACCACCAGGCGATCCTTGTCCACCCGCCCATCGGCCTTCAGGATGCCCCCTTTGCCGGCTGTGTGGAAGTCCCGCGCGATCACCCCTTCCTGGTCCACCCGTACTCCCATCCGCAGCCCCGCCAGCTCGGCGATCGGCTCGTCCCGGCGACGCCCCTGGGCGGCGCAGAGCAACCCCACCACGCCGCTCTTGGAGGGCTCCAAGCCGGTATCCCGCTCGGTGAAGCGGCTCTGCACCCCCCACGACTGCATCGGGCCGACCAGGCGCAGGAGCAGGACGTTCATGCCACCGCCTCCTCCGCCGGCAACGCCTCCACCACGGCCCGCACCCATGCCTCCAGGTCCGCCACCTGGGCCTCCTTCAGGTGATCCAGCGGCAGATCGGGGTCTAGCGCCAGGGCAGCGGTGCGGATCAGGGTGTCGGTGCCGTAGACGCGACAGAGCTGCCCCCAGTAGGCATCCAGTGCCGCCACCGAGGGGGTCACCAGCCCGGAATCCCGACTTGGCCGGACCGGGCGCTCGAAGGCGTTGACCAGCGACCAGCCCATCCCATCCCGGCGGACGACGGCGAGCAGGAAACTGGGCGGGTTGTGGGCGGCGAAGGCGTTCTGCTTGCCGGAGGGGACGGCAGCGACAGCAGCTCGGAGGAACGCCTCAACGGTACGTTGGGCCAACGCCTTGTCATCGTTGAGGTTTTTCACCAACTGATCCCAATCCACGCGGGCATACCGGTAGAAGCAGGCGCTGTTGAAGCCGGTGAACCCCATCATCCCCGCCCCGGTCTCCTCCTCTCGGGAGAGGTCGTCCACAGCGGTGAAGAAGTCCATCTCCATCGCGACCCGATGGGTGGAAATGGCGTGGGCCACTTGGCAGGCGGCCTCCAGGTTGAGCTCCGGCTTCTCGGCCAGCATGCGGCCAAAGAGGGCGATGTCGGGCGCACCGGTGTGGCCTTTGTGGGCTTTGATGAGGTCTTTGACCAGCTTCTTCATCACCCTCTCGTCCGAGAGGCGATCCCAGTTGTCGAGCAGAGCCTGCACGATGTCGGCGATCTCGCCCCGGCTGAGATAGAACAGGACCTTGGTGCGTTGGCCGTCTTTGTCCAAACCGCCGGCATACTGCGGGACGAATTCCTGCAGAATGGCGGTAGCCTCCTCCTCAGGCTTCCCGGCCTCGACCAGGTGACCCCTCAGGAGGCGGACGAGCCAGCGGGTGCGGGTACCCACGGCCACCCTGGTGGTCTCGGTGAAGACAGGCGAGGTGCGGATGGCCCGCTTGATGCACTGGGAGGAGATGCGGGCCCGGCGGACACCGCCGAACTCGCAGTCCTTGGGGTTGTTGGTGTCGTCCCGGTTCAGGTTGGCCGGGGCGAAGTTCTGGATCATATGCACTTCGATGTACATCTTCATCCCTCCTTTGTCCTCTGGTTCTGGGTGGAGCGGCCCCAGAAGGCGCTCGCCCACTGCCGCTGTACATATCGGTCTGGGTGCCCCCAGGCCAGCACGTCTTGTAACAGTTGATGCCAGTTGATCGGCACCTCCTTCGATCTGAGGAAACCGACCGCCTGCCGCAGGTAGACGTCCAAGTCGTCTGGGTGAGCGGCCAGGAGGACGGTGAACCGCCGCTCGATGGCGGTGTTTTCCCCCTGGGGATCCCGGGCCTGGGCAAAGTGATGGCCCATATTGCCGACGCCCCCGGGGGCAGGGTGGTAGGCGAAGAGGGAGGCAATGAGGTAGTAGGCCCTTTCCTTCCAGGGGGTGTCGTCTGAAAGCCACGGGACCACGTAGGGGTACATCTCGGCGACGGTGCCGGGCGGCCGGCCCAGCCCGCGCCGGAGGGCGGCCAGCGCGGCTCGGTCCTCGCGCTCACGCAAGCCCTCCAGGTAGGCGACGAACGATTGCTCTTTTGTCATCAGAACCTCCTTCGCTCCTCGCATCACGACTCGGGCAACACCTTGAGGAGGCCGGCGGCCAGTTTCCCACGGGCGCGGACCACCGCCTTGAGGGCGCGGGGATCGTGGCTCAGGCCGTCGGCCACTCGCTCGAAGGCCCTCCAAGCCGTCTGCCGCAGCACCTGGCGCCACACCTCCAGCGCTCCCTCCTCCTCCTTCGGCAAGGACTCCACCAGCGTGCGGAAAGGGAGCTCCAGCCGGGACCAGTAGAACCGGTCTACGGCCCACTGGTTCATCAGCCTATCCAGCTCCTTCCGATCCGGTTGGCGGCCCTCTTGCGCATCGGCCTCGGGCGAGAGGAGGAGAGTCGCCAACGTGCGCACCGCCCCCCAGAGCTGACGGGAGGCCCCTTCGGCCATCTCCAGCGCCTCGCTCAACCCCTCCACCAACGCCGGCTCCCGCAGGTAGCGCAGCGGCAGAGGCATCCGCTCGCTGCGGTAGAAGTGGACCTTGGCCTGGCCGGGCACGCTAGACATTCCCATCGCCAAATAACGGCGAGTCTGCGAAGGGTCCAAGTAACCCTCTTCAATTAGCGTAGCCAGCCAGTAGAAAGCGAGTGGCGGACGATACCCCTCACTCCGCAACTGAAAGAGGGCCGCGCTGTCCCGCCACAAGGCTCGCTCCGCAGTAAACAAGAGCGGCAGCGGCCCGCGTTTCTTGTCTTGGAAGTAGTGTTTCATCGGATCAAGAACGCCAGGGGCCAAACGTAAGGCTGGAGCCATCGTTGCCTTTCGCACGATAATATCACCGCCGGTTCCTTCGGGTAGCAGTAAGATGCGCCGGTTCTGCCAGGTGAGATAGTCCAGATACCCGTATGGTTTGGCGCGATCAGGCGTAAAGGGATCTTCCATCTCCCACGCCGGACGATCCTTAGACGGATCATCCCCTATCATGTCCCTAGGGGGGCGTATCAGGTTGAGAGCTAGGGTTTCGAACAATGTCCTACCTTGTACTAGGAAAATGACGCCACGCGCCCAGGGAGCATCGGTGAATTGCATCGTTGGGCCTTTCGTCCCGCACAGCCCAAACGCCTGCACAGTGACAAGCACCCGTGCGGCCTGCGCCGGGCTAAGAGCGATACCTTCTACCTCAGTATGGTGGTCGAACAGAGTAGGATTGTTGCCGGAGGCGACCTCGTGGATCAAGCGGTTGAGCGGTTTGGGCTTCACCCGCTCGTCGGGAGCCTGGTAGAAGGGCCTCTCCGGATGGAAGAGGTCGAACCGATCGCGCCAGCGGTTCAGGTAGTCGTCCAACCGGGCCGGGTCCCAGCGGCCCGCCTCCCAGAGACGGCCCCACTCACCGAGGGAATCCGGTCCGAAGACGCGGTGCAGCACGGCCAGGAGCAGCCGGTGGAGCGCTGCCGTCACCAGGGGGGATTCCCCGTGGATCTCGCGCAGTTCGTGGGCCTGGGCCAGGGCGTCCCGCAGCCCCAACTCCACCAGCGTTCCATCGGCTCTCAGACAGGGGATCCAGGGGGAACGTAGCAAGTCGAAGGACGGGTTCATTCCACCTCCTTTTCGATCGTCAAGCCCAGTTCTCGGCTCAGCCGGAGCGCGTAGCGGGTGTCGGGGAGCGAGCAGAGGCCGTCTTCGAAGATGAGCACCCGATGGTGGCGTAGCAGAGGGTGGTCGCGCCATCCAGAGGGACCCGGCTGTTTCAGGAGATGCTGCACAACCCCTTGATGGGTGATCCTAAGTGTATACTGCCCCACCAGCCGTGTCAACCCCCGATCGGGCTCCTGATCCAGGTCCACCGCCGGTCCACTCCCGTCCGGCTCTAGGGTCAGTCCGACGGCCGTGCGGTGCAGGCAGACGACGGGCAGGCCGGGAGGGCCGGAGCGGGTGAGGGCCTGGAAAGCCCGATGGACCTCGGGGTTCTCCTCCTCCAGCAGCGCGGTGGTGCTGGCAAGAAGCCCCTCATCGTCGGGGGGAGGGATGAGGCGTTTTTGGGCCTCGTAGACCCCCTCTTGGTAGTGTTTCTCCATCCGCTGCCGAGCCTCCTCCAGTGCGTCCGCGATCCTATCCGGCAGGTCTGAGGGCAGACCGTCTTCGTCGCCATAGACGGCCTCGATCAGCGGCTCGGTGTCCTGGGGAAGGACCAACCCCTTCCGCCTCTGAAGGGCCAGGAAGGTGCGCAGCAGGACGTAGGGTTCGTACACGTAGGCATCCGGCCCGAAGTGGGGAACACCGTCCTGGACGTCAGGGCGGGCGATCAGGAGGCGGGGCGCGGTGAGGGGAGCAGGTCGCCCCTCCCGGGGGTGGCGATGCAGCCGTCCGGCCCGCTGGAGCAAGAGGTCGGCGGGGGCCAGGTCGGTGATCATCAGGTCGAAGTCCAGGTCCAGGCTCTGCTCGATCACCTGGGTGGCGACGACGATGGCCTTGGCAGGCCGCTTCCCATCTTTGCCGAAGCGGTCGAGGACTTTCCGCTCGATCTCGTCCCGCCAGGCGGAGGGGTAACGGGCGTGGAAGAGGATCAAGTCCTCCTCCGGCACGATGCGGGCCTCCTTGATCGCCCGATAGACCTCTTGAGCCCGCCGGACCGTATTGCAAAGGACGGCGGCACACCCTCCTTCGCGCAGCTCCTCGGCCAGGCGACGGGCAAGGGCCTCGGGCTCCCGCTCGACCCACTCCAGCGCGATGGTGCGACCATCCGTCGCCTCCAACGGCACGACGCCGATCTCTCCCTCCATCGCCCAGGTGATGGCCGGGTAGGAGACTTCGGGCACCTCGGAGACACCGGCATAGGCCCGGAGCAGTTCGCGCCGGGCGCGGGCAGGGAGCGTGGCCGAGAGGATGACGACGGAAGCGCCGACGGCCCGCAGCCAGGTCAGCAGCCGCCGGAACAGGGTGGACATATAGGTGTCGTAGGCGTGGACTTCGTCGAAGACGACGGTCTTGTGGCTGAGGCCGAAGAGGCGGACGAAGAAGTGGCGGGTTTGGAGCACGCTCAGCAGGGCCTGGTCCACCGTGCCGACGCCAAAGGGGGCCAGCAGGGTACGCTTGCGGGGGAGGAACCAGGTCAGCGCGGCTACTTTGCCCTCGTCGCCCTCCTCCAGCTCGTCGGTGGTCTCCAGGAGCAGCGTCTCCACCTCCTCCGACCAGCGGGCCTGGCTGTGGACCAGGTGGAGGTTGACCAGGCGGTCTGGATAGCGTCGGACCAGCACCTCCTTCACGCGGCGGAAGATCTGGTTGCTGGTGGCCATCGTGGGCATGGCGACGTAGAGGCCCCGCTGCTGGAGGACCCGCGCCCAGTGATCGGCCAGGTAGAGGGCAGCTTCCGTCTTGCCGCTGCCTGTTGGGGCCTCGATGATGACCAGGGCGGGGCGGTTCAGCCGTTTCGCCAGCTCCACGACCGCCTGCTGCATTGGACGGGGCTTCAGTTGGAAGAGTCGGTCGAACGAGGCAGGCTCTGCGGGCGGCTGCCACCCAAGCCATCCCAGCGCCTTCAGCGCCTCTCGGGCCTGCTCTTCCGCCTGCTCCGTGTAGCGGTCGAGGTCAACCGGCGGGTCCACGTAGGGGAAGAACCGCTCCATCGAGCCGATCCAGTCGGCGACGGTGGTGAGGCCGGAGAGGAGGGTCAGCACAGCCTGCTCCTTCTTCGGAGAGGTCTCCAACCCCTTCACAGCGGGCGGCTTGAGCTGTTGGGTCATCGCACGCACCAGATCGCGCCGGACCTCATCCCATCCCTCTCCCCCCACCTGTTTCGAGAGGAGGCGCTGCAACGCGAGGGACGAAGGCCAGGCCCCGTGGTGGCCGCCCACGCTTCGGGCGAGCCGCCGGGCCGGACGGCGGGGCAGACCGATCTCGGCTTCCAGGAGGTCTCCCAGGACGTGCGCGGAGATCGTTCCGTGGGGAGGGTGTTTGGCCGTGAACTGGCGAGGGAAGGGGAGACCGTCACGCTCCAGCGGCTTGACGGCGGGGGAATACAGCCGCTGGAAGGCGGGGCTGGCCTTGCCGATGTCATGCAGGCCGGCCAGGAGGGCGAGGAACCGCCCGGCCTCTCCGACACCCAGGCCCATTGAGGTGGCGATCTGGTCACGAAGACCGGCGGTGAGGGCCTCATCCCACAGCGCCAAGGCCACCACGGCCACATCGAGCATGTGGCAGATGAGGGGATGGGTGCGGGCCTTGCCCTTGTCGGCCTTGGCCCACAACCGCTGGTAGGTCGGTATGGGCTGGATGCCGTAGAGGTCCGCCATTCTCTGGACCTCGTTCATCAGCGCATCCCGCAGCTCCTCCGGCGCTATGACCTCCACGTCCGCCCCCCAGCCTCGGATCCAGGGGAGCATCTCCTGCGGCTCGGCCACCCGGGCCCGCCAGAGCAAGCTCCCGTCCGGCTGCTCCTTCACCTGCTCGGACCGATGCCAGCGGGTCTCACGCACCCGATGGGCCACTCGCGGGTGGAAGCGGAGGACGACTTCCACAGGCTCCCTCTCGGTGTACCAGATGCCCCAGGCGTCGGCCAGATGTTGGCGGGGGTCGAAGTCGGGGGCGATCTCGTAGGACTCGTCCAGCTTCTCAATGCGCCGAATGCGCTCGATCTTGAACGTGCGCAGCGCTCCCGGTGGCTCCCGCCAGCCGATGACGTGAGTCGTCCGCCCCACCGGGTAGGGTTCGATGAAGTAGGGAGCGAAGACGTACTCGTAGACCTGCTTCGTCTCCTCGTGCCAGTGCCATATCCGCACCTTCCGCCGCTCGGACCAGGCGCGGGTCAGCGTTTCCAGCACCTGCATGTACACCGGATCGTCACGGCGGGCTGCTTCGTCCATCACATCGGCGGAGCGCTTCAGGTGCTCGCTGATCAGAGGGGCCAGCTTTTCCAGGGCGATCCCCAGCTTGCGCAGGGCCGAGGCGGCGTGGGGATTATGCCGGTCGGTGCGGGTCGCCATCATCCGGGCTGCCAGGTGAAGGGCCATCGCCTCGTGGAGGGTGAAACGGACCTGGGTCAGGTAGTGATCCCGATCTATGGCCAGCCGTCCATCATCGGTCTCGTAGACGGCGAAGCGATCGAGGTCGGGCAGGTAGCGGTGGATGGTCGAACGGTGTACCTCCAGGCGTCGGGCGATCTCCGCCTGGGTAAGCCCCTCCGGATGGGCCAGCAGGAGCGCTTCGATCTGCAACAGCCGTTCGGCCTTTCCGACAGCTCTCGCCATAAGCTCACTCTCCTTTCTGAGGACTGCGCATCCTTGTTGCCAGGCACCCCCATTATACCATCAGTACCCACGGAATTCCGCAACAGGTGAGCAGGAATTTCACTTCTTGCGCCTGCGAAACAGGCTCAGGAACCCTCTCTCGTCCTCCATCAGCAGCGTGCCCCGCTCCTCCAACGCCGGCAGGTCCCGTTGCACCGTCGAGCGGGGAACCCCGAGCAACCGTGCCAGATGGCTGGGACGGATACCGTCGGGGTATTCGGGGATCAGCTCCTCGTAGCGGTCCAGGCGTGCGCTGTTCGGTTTGCGCCCCATTGTCCACCTCCATCGGTCGGATTTGCCTCCATCCTACCGATGGGGTGTTGCACCTACCGCAACACGTGCCAACGCCCGGCGCACCGAGGGGGGCAAGGGGCAGGGGGCAAGTTGCAAGGGGCAAGGGGCAAGGGGCAAGGGGCAAGTTGCAAGTTGCAAGGGGCAAGGGGCAAGGGGCAAGTTGCAAGGGGCAAGTTGCAAGAGCTGAGGACTGAGGACCGAGGACCAAACGACCACCTGACCACCCGACCACCCGACCACCCGACCACAAGAACCTTCCCCCACCGGCGAAAATGGTGTAAAATCAAGGCAGCAGTCGGCACGCCCGACGGCGCTCTCTCCCTACCGCGAAGGCGCGGGAAACGCCGCGAGGAGCACCGTGCAATGGACCCCACCGACTTTTTGGGGAACCTGGCCGCAGAGGTGGCGGCGGACCTGGTGGGGCGGATGCTCTCCGCCCTGGGCACCGCCCTGCGCGGCACCCCCCAGGAGCAGGCCCTGCGCGAGGCCTACGCCCAGGCCATCGCCGCTTTCCCGGCCTGCTTGGAAATGCCGGAGGAGCCGGGGATCCGCCAGGTCTGGCAGACATACCTGAAGCCCTTCTTCGACGATCCCCGGGTGCAGAAGGCCCTGACCGAGCTGGTGCTTTACGAGGGCCGGCCCGAGGCAGTGGACTTGGCCCCCTTCCGGGCTGCCTGGGCCGAGCACTACGGCCCCGGCGCAGAGGCCACCCTGCCTTGGCGGGAAGGGGAGAGCCTGGAGACGGCGATCCGCGCCTTCGCCCGCGCCTTCGAGCGGGAGGCCGAATCCCGGCCCGATCTGCACACCTTCCTCATCGCCGCCCGGCTCAAGCGGGTCGTGGACCGGCTGGAGCGGGGGGTGCCGGTCGAGGGGATGGAGGCCCTGCTGGCTGCCGTGGGGCGGCTGGCCGACCGGCACGACCAACTCCTGGCCCTCTTCACCCACCTGGCCCGGATGGGCTACGGCGTGCGGGTGGGAGGCGACGTCACGAACAGCGTCCTCATCACCGGAGACAACAACCAGGTGGTCGTAGCCGACCGGGGACTGCTCGCCGGCCTTTTCCAGGCCCTGCCCGACCGGGAGCGGATGCTCACCGAGTACCGCGCCCACCTCCGCCGCACCCACGCCCTCCTCGACCTCCGAGGTCTGACCCTTCCGCAGATCCACGGGAAGCCCCTGGACCCCACCCTGGTGCGCATCCCCCTGGACCGTGTCTACATCAAGCTGCGGGCACTGCCCCGCCAAGAGCAGCCCGAGGCCCCGCCCCCGCCCGACGACGCCGAGGCGATCGCCCGCTACCTGCGAGCGCGGCAGAGGCCGGTGGAACGCCCCTTCGGCGAGGAGGCCGTTCCACCGGAGCAGGCGGTGCAGGAACATCCCACCCTGGTCATCCTCGGCGATCCCGGCGCGGGGAAGTCCACCTTCCTCCGCCACTTGACCTGGGTCGAGGCGGCCGGGGGGAGAGCCCTGCCGCTGCTGGTCCCCCTCGGCCGGGTTGACGTGGCGATGGCAGGGGTCCATTCCCTGGTGGATGCCGCCTTGGACGTCCTGACCGCCCACAAGGCCGGGGGGGAGCGGGACCGGTTGCGAAGGGTGCTGGAGGAGGAGATCAACGCCAAGCGGGTCCTGTGGCTGCTGGACGGCCTGGATGAGGTGCGACAGCACCGCAGCGAGGTGGTGGAGGGCATCGCCGGACTGATGGCCGACGGACATCGGGTGGTGGTGACCTCCCGCCCGGTGGGGTATGAGATGATCCCCGGCTGCGACACCCTGTACCACGTGCTACCGCTCCTCCCGGAGGACGCCCGGTCCTTTGTAGACCGCTGGTTCATCGCCCTGGCCGAGGCCCAGGGGGTGCCGGAGAGGGAACGGGAGCGATGGGCCCAGGAGCGGGCCGGGTGGCTGAGGGAGCAAGTCGAAAGCCGCCCCGGCCTGCGGGAAGTGGCTCAGAACCCGCTGATGCTCACCTTCCTGGCCGTGCTGGCGGGAGATGAACCGAGGGAGGAATTCCCACGCCATCGGAAGGACCTCTACGCTCGGTACGTGGACCGGCTCGTCACCACCTGGGAGATCCGACGGCGAGGAGGGGAGGGGGTGTCGCTGCTGGAGGGGATCGCGGACCCCCACGAGGCGCGGGAGGTGGCGTTGTGGGGGTTCGAGCGGGTGGCGCTTCACCTGCACCGGGCCTACAGCGGACGGCCCGGGGAGGCCATCCGCGACAGGGTGAGGGCCTATCTGGCGGGACAACTGGCGCAGGCGACGGGGGCAAGCCGCTTCCGGGCCAACGGGTGGGCCAAGGCGATCCTGGATTTCTGGGAGCGGGCGGGATTGCTGGACCGGTATCCGATCCGGGGGCAAGAGTGGCTGGCCTTCCGACACCTGACCTTCCAGGAATACGGTGCCGCCCGCGCCCTGGCCGAGGCCCACGGGGGCGACCCCGACGGTCTGTGGGCCGAACTGGAGCCACACCTCCTAGAGGACGAGTGGGCCCAGGTCATCCCCCTGGCGCTGGCCCAGTTACAGGACGCCACGCCCCTTCTGGAGCGGCTGCTGGAGGCCGACGGCGAGGACGAGGCCCGCCGCCGGCCCCTCTTCCTGGCGGCGGCGGCGATGGCGGAGGGGGCCGTGGCGGAGGATGGAGTGCGATGGCGGGTGGTGGACGGCCTGGAGCACCTGGCGCGAACGCGGGATTGGTGGGAATGGAGAAGGGCGAGTGCCTCTGATGCGCTGGCCGCGCTGGGTCGGATGGAAGGGGACCCCTACGCTGCCCGGCGGCTCCTCGCCCTGGCCCTCGACGAAAGCGTGGATGCCCGGGTGCGGGTGAACGCCGCCAGGGAGCTCGGCCGGCTGGGCCGGGCCGACGAAGCTGCCCCCATCCTCCTCGCCCTGGCCCACGACGAAAGCGTGGATGCCCGGGTGCGGGTGAACGCCGCCTGGGCGCTGGGCCGGCTGGGCCGGGCCGACGACCTTCTGGCCCTGGCCCGCGATGAGGACGTGGATACCTGGGTGCGGAAAGAAGCCGCCAAGGCGCTGGGCCAACTGGGCCGGGCCGACGACCTTCTGGCCCTGGCCCGCGACGGAAGCGTGGATGTCTGGGTGCGGGAAGAAGCCGCCGAGGCGCTGGGCCGGCTGGGCCGGGCCGACGACCTTCTGGCCCTGGCCCGCGACGGAAGCGTGAATACTCGGGTGCGGGTGAACGCCGCCGAGGCGCTGGGCCAACTGGGCCGGGCCGACGACGCTGCCCCCATCCTCCTCGCCCTGGCTCGCGACGAGAGCGTGGATGCCTGGAGGCGGGTGAACGCCGCCGAGGCGCTGGGCCGGCTGGGCCGGGCCGACGAAGCCGCCCCCATCCTCCTCGCCCTGGCCCGCGACGAAAGCGTAGATGCCCGGGTGCGGGTGAACGCCGCCTGGGCGCTGGGCCGGCTGGGCCGGACCGACGAGGCCGCCCCCATCCTCCTCGCTCTGGCCCGCGACGAAAGCGTAGATGCCCGGGTGCGGGTGAACGCCGCCTGGGCGCTGGGCCGGCTGGGCCGGGCCGACGAAGCCGCTCCCATCCTCCTCGCCTTGGCCCGCGACGAAAGCGTGGATGCCTGGAGGCGGGTGAACGCCGCCGAGGCGCTGGGCCGGCTGGGCCGGGCCGACGAAGCTGCCCCCATCCTCCTCGCCCTGGCCCGCGACGGAAGCGTGGATGCCGAGGTGCGGGTGGACGCCGCCGAGGCGCTGGGCCGGCTGGGCCGGGCCGATGAGGCTGCCCAAGCCTGGCTCGCCCTGGCCCGCGACGGAAGCGTGGATGCCGAGGTGCGGGTGAACGCCGCCGAGGCACTGAGCCGGCTGGGCTGGGCCGACAACTTTCTGGCCCTGACCCGCGACGGAAGCGTGGATGCCTGGAGGCGGGTGAACGCTGCCAGGGAGCTCGGCAGGCTGGGCCAGGCCGATGCAGCTGCCCCCATCCTCCTCGCCCTGGCCCGCGACGAAAGCGTGGATGTCTGGGTGCGGGTGAACGCCGCCTGGGCGCTGGGGGAACTGGGTCAGGTCAATGAAGCTGCCCAAGCCTGGCTTGCCTTGGCCCGCGACGAAAGCGTGGATGCCTGGAGGCGGGTGAATGCCGCCGAGGCGCTAGGTGAACTGGGCCCGGCCGACGAAGCCACCCCCATCCTCCTCGCCCTGGCCCGCGACGAAAGCGTAGATGCCCGGGTGCGGGTGAACGCCGCCTGGGCGCTGGGCCGGCTGGGCCGGGCCGACGAAGCCGCTCCCATCCTCCTCGCCCTGGCCCGCGACGGAAGCGTGGATGCCGAGGTGCGGGTGGACGCCGCCGAGGCGCTGGGCCGGCTGGGCCGGGCCGACGACCTTCTGGCCCTGGCCCGCGATGAGGACGTGGATACCTGGGTGCGGAAAGAAGCCGCCAAGGCACTGGGCGAACTGGGCCGGGCCGATGAAGCTGCCCAAGCCTGGCTCGCCCTGGCCCGCGACGGAAGCGTGGATGCCGAGGTGCGGGTGAACGCCGCCGAGGCACTGAGCCGGCTGGGCCGGGCCGATGAAGCTGCCCCCATCCTCCTCGCCCTGGCCCGCGACGGAAGCGTGGATGCCGAGGTGCGGGTGGACGCCGCCAAGGCGCTGGGCCGGCTGGGCCGGGCCGATGAAGCTGCCCAAGCCTGGCCCGCCCTGGCCCGCGACGGAAGCGTGGATGCCGAGGTGCGGGTGAACGCTGCCAGGGAGCTCGGCAGGCTGGGCCGGGCCGATGCAGCTGCCCCCATCCTCCTCGCCCTGGCCCGCGACGAAAGCGTGGATGTCTGGGTGCGGGTGAACGCCGCCTGGGCGCTGGGGGAACTGGGTCAGGTCAATGAAGCTGCCCAAGCCTGGCTTGCCTTGGCCCGCGACGAAAGCGTGGATGTCTGGGTGCGGGTGAACGCCGCCTGGGCGCTGGGGGAACTGGGTCAGGTCAATGAAGCTGCCCAAGCCTGGCTTGCCTTGGCCCGCGACGAAAGCGTGGATGCCTGGAGGCGGGTGAATGCCGCCGAGGCGCTGGGCTGGCTGGGCCGGGCCGACGAAGCCGCCCCCATCCTCCTCGCCCTGGCCCGCGACGAAAGCGTGGATGCCTGGAGGCGGGTGAATGCCGCCGAGGCGCTGGGCTGGCTGGGCCGGGCCGACGAAGCCGCCCCCCTCCTCCTCGCCCTGGCCCGCGACGAAAGCGTAGATGCCCGGGTGCGGGTGAACGCCGCCGAGGCGCTAGGTGAACTGGGCCCGGCCGACGAAGCCGCCCCCCTCCTCCTCGCCCTGGCCCGCGACGAAAGCGTGGATGCCGAGGTGCGGGTGAACGCTGCCAGGGAGCTCGGCAGGCTGGGCCGGGCCGACGAAGCCGCCCCCCTCCTCCTCGCCCTGGCCCGCGACGAAAGCGTAGATGCCCGGGTGCGGGTGAACGCCGCCTGGGCGCTGGGCCGGCTGGGCCGGGCCGACGAAGCCGCCCCCCTCCTCCTCGCCCTGGCCCGCGACGAAAGCGTGGATGTCTGGGTGCGGGTGAATGCCGCCGAGGCGCTGGGGGAACTGGGCCGGGCCGACGACCTTCTGGCCCTCGCCCGCGATGAGAACGTGGATACCTGGATGCGGGAAGAAGCCGCCAAGGCACTGGGCGAACTGGGCCGGGCCGACGAAGCCGCCCCCCTCCTCCTCGCCCTGGCCCGCGATGAGAACGTGGATACCTGGGTGCGGGAAGAAGCCGCCAAGGCGCTGGGGGAACTAGGCCGGGCCGACGAAGCCGCCCCCCTCCTCCTCGCCCTGGCCCGCGACGAAAGCGTGGATGTCTGGGTGCGGGTGAGCGCCGCCGAAGCGCTAGGCCGGCTGGGCCGGGCCGACGAAGCTGTCCCCATTCTCCTCGCCCTGGCCCGCGACGGAAGCGTGGATGCCCGGGTGCGGGTGAGCGCTGCCTGGGCGCTGGGCCGGCTGGGCCGGGCCGACGAAGCCGCCCCCATCCTCCTCGCCCTGGCCCACGACGGAAGCGTGGATGCCGAGGTGCGGGCGAGTGCGGTCGAGGCGCTGGGAGAACTGGGCCGAGCCGCTGCCAGGCCAGAGGTGACAGGGGTGGTGACAGGACTGCGGGCGCTGGCCGAGGATGCCACCACGCCCTTGTTGGTGCGCCGGGCGGCGCGGCGAGCCTTGCAGCGATGGACGTAGCCCGTCACTCCCGCAGGTCGCGCGGTGCTCGGCGACGGCAACGGCTTATCGGAGTGAGGAGAACCTGCGGGAGGGGCCGGGTGCTCACCGCTCCACCTCAAACCCCGGCCCCGACGGGCGGTTCAGGTCCACGACGACCTCGCGCCCGCCCCAACCGTCCACCAGATCGTGGGCGCGGACGCGCACCCGGCTCACCCCTTCGGGGATGACGATGCCGCTCTGGCTGCGCGTAAAGGGCTGTTCGCCCACGTGGGGATGGAGCAGCAGCCGGGTGAAGGGGCTGTCCGGGTCCGGCTTGAGCACCGTGCCGTCGGGCAGCACCACATCCCATCCGTCGAGGAACCACCTGCACCGTCCGGGCGGGGGGTTGACCTTCGACGGCTCACGGGCCCAAGGCCACGTAGCCGCCACCAATCCACCGCTGACCCTCCTCACCCAGCACCCAGGCCACGAAGTCGCCCAGCCCTCCCGCCGGCGGCCGGCGCGCGACCAGGTAGAGGGGACGGGCCAGCGGATAGCGCCGTGCCGCGATGGCCGACGGCAGAGGCGGCACCCCCTCCACGTTCAGCACGTTCACCCCCGGCTGCAAGTAGGCCGTCGAGACGTACCCCACCGCCCCCGGCGTTTCCATCACATACTCGACGACCGCCTGGTTCCCCGCCATCACCACCGCGTTCAGCGTCACCCGCTGCTCCCCCATCACCAGGGTCTCGAAGAAGGCCCGGGTGCCTGATCCCTCCTCCCGGCTGACGATGACCACTTCTTGCGCCTTTCCCCCCGCCCCTGCCCAACTCGTCAGATGCCCTTGAAAGAGGTCCTGCACCTGCCCTCCGCTCAGCGTCGTCACCGGGTTGTCGGGGTGGGTGATGAGGGCCACGCCATCCCAGGCGAAAGGGGTGACCCAGAGAGAGGCCGTCTCCGTGAGACCGGAGGATGCCGGGGAGAGGAGGTCAGGAGAAGCAGAGAGGAAGGCCAGGTCCGCCCGCCCCGTCTCCAGCGCCTCCAGGGCAGTGGCGCTGTTGGCCACCGGCAGCAGGCGGGTGGTCACGAAGGGGCGGTTGGTCTGATAGACCGCCAGGAGCATCTCCGCCAGCGGCGTCGTCGTCGAATCGGCCGCGACGCGGAAGCGGACCGGCTCCGGGGTTACCACCGGACTCCGCGCGCAGGCGACCAGAAGGAGCCAGAGCGCGAGGATCACCCCTTGCAATTTGCCATTTGCAACTCGCAATTTGCCATTTGCAATTCGCAATTTGCCATTTGCAATTCGCAATTTGCCCCCTGCCCCTTGCCCCTTGCAGCTTGCAGATCGCACTTCTTCACCCTCCCCGCACCAGCGCGATTAGAAGGCTGAAGAGGCTGAAGGCCGTGCAGTAGAGGGCGAAGATGTAGAGGGGGCGTCGCTGGAGGAAAGCGAGCAGCCAGCGGATGGCCAAGTAGCCGGTGAGGGCGGCGACGGTGAACCCCAGCAGCAAGGTCGGGGCCTGAGAGACCAGCGAGCCCGCCCGGGCCAGGTCCAACAGCTTGACCAGGCCGGCCCCCAGGATGACGGGAATCGAGAGGAGGAAGCTGAAGCGGGCCGCCGCCTCCCGCTCGATCTCCCGCGCCAGCCCCGTGGCGATGGTCGCGCCGGAGCGGGAGATGCCGGGCAGGATGGCCGCCGCCTGGGCCAGACCGATGAGCAGCGCGTCCATCCCTCCGATAGCCGAGAGGGGGCGCCGGCGCCGTCCCACCCGCTCGCTGACCGTCAGGATGAGGGCCGTGATCAGGAGGAAGAGGGCTGCGGCAAGGGGCTGACCGAAGAGGCGCTCGAAGAAGTCTCCCAGGAGCAGACCGGCCAGTGCCGCCGGCAGGCTCCCCAGCAGGATCGCCCAGGCCAGCCGAGCCCGGGGGTGGGCCAGGGAGCGACGGCGCAGGCTGACCAGCCAGGCCCTCAGCAGTCCGTCCAGGTCCCGCCAGAAGACGGCGAAGATCGCCACCAGCGTCCCCCAGTGGACGGTGGTATCGAAGGCGAGGGGGGGAGGATCCCAGCCCAGGAGCCAAGGCACCAACACCAGGTGTCCGGAACTGGAGACGGGGATGAACTCGGTGGCTCCCTGGAGGAAGCCCAGGAGGACAGCCTGCAGGATGCTCATCGGACAGTCAGCCTTTCTCGAGAGGGTCTATGGGGGCGGGAGGAGGAGAGCCGGCTCGGGCCCAGAAGCGCTGGCGGAACGACTGGAAACGGCCCGCTAGGATGGCAGCCCGGATTTCCCGCATCAACTGGATTAGCGTGTGCAGGTTGTGACGGGTCAGGAGATGGTAGCCCAGGATCTCGTTGTTCTGCACCAGGTGGCGCAGGTAGGCCCGGCTGAAGTGCCGGCAGGTGTAGCAGGTGCAGGTCGCGTCCAGTGGGGTCGGGTCCTCGGCGAAGCGGGCATTGCGCATGTTCAGCCGGCCGGTGCGGGTGAGCGCGGCCCCGTGGCGGGCTATCCGGGTGGGAAGTACGCAATCGAAGATGTCCACGCCCCGGGCGACACCCTCCACCAGGTCCTCCGGCGTGCCGACGCCCATCAGGTAGCGGGGGCGGTCGGCCGGCAGAAGCGGGTCCAGCAGGTCGAGCATCGCATAGGTCTGGGCCTTGGGCTCGCCCACGCTCAAGCCGCCGATGGCGTAGCCGGGGAAGTCGAGGGCGGTGAGGAAGGCGGCGCTTCTCCGGCGCAGGTCGGGGAAGACGCCCCCTTGGACGATGCCGAAGAGGGCCTGGTCGTCCCGGCGATGGGCCTCCCGGCACCGCTCCGCCCAGCGGTGGGTGCGTTCCAGCGCCTCAACGTTGTAAGCGTAGTCCAGCGGCTCCGGGCACTCGTCCAGAGCCATGATGATGTCGGCCCCCAGGTTCTCCTGGATGCGGATCGCCTTCTCCGGCGTGAGGCGGTGGACAGAGCCGTCCAGGTGGGAGCGGAAGGTGACGCCCTCGTCGTCCAGATCCCGCAGCTCGCCGAGGCTGAAGACCTGGAAGCCGCCGGAGTCGGTCAGGAGGGGGCCGTCCCAGCCCATAAAGCGGTGCAGTCCGCCCAGCCGGGCGATCCGCTCATCGCCGGGACGCAGGTAGAGGTGATAGGTGTTGGCCAGGACGAGGGTGGCCCCGACCTGGTGGAGGTCCTGGGGAGACATCGCCCTCACCGTCCCGTGGGTGCCCACGGGGGCGAAGACGGGCGTCTCGATGGGGCCGTGGGGTGTGTGGAAGAGGCCGGCTCGGGCGCGGCCATCGGTGGCGATCAGCTCGAAGTGGAACATAGCGGGGCGTATGATACCACACCTGGGGATGGGTGGCAACTTGTGAAGTCCTCGGTCCGCAGTCTACAGTCCACAGTCCACAGTCCACAGTCCTCGGTCCTCGGTCCGCAGTCCTCGATCAGCGGTCGGCCCTTGGCCATCGGCAGCCGCTGCCCTCACCCCTCGTCGCCTCATCCCTCGGTGCCTCCCCCTTGACCGGTGGTCAGCCCTCGGCCGTCAGCAGCCGCTGCCCTCGCCCCTCGTCGCCTCACCCCTCGGTGCCTCCCCCTTGGCCGGCCGACCGTCCCCCTTGATCGGTGATAACCCACAATCCATTATGTCAAGTCAGTGCGTGCGGTGATTACCCACAAGGGAGCGAGAGAGTGGTCCGTAGCAGGCCGTCTACGAATTTCTCATAAATGCACGAATGAGGCGGTCCTTAATTCGTGTATTCGTGCCCTCTTCGTGGACGGCTAGTCTCCCTATCTCCAAGATATGGGTAATCACCGGCCCTTGACCTTCCCCATAATTGGCGTACAATAGAACCATCCGACCACCAGACCACTCGACCACTCGACCACTCGACCAAGCGACCACCCATGCGCTTCGCCCGAGCAACCCTTTCCCTCTCCGCCGCCGTCTTCGCCTTCCTCTTCTGGCTGGGGCAGATGTGCACCCTCTCACCGATGTCGCCCACAGCCGGCCCTCCTGTCGCGCCTGCTACCCCCTCGGAGACGCCCCCCGCCACCGGTCCTGTAGAGAGCAGCCCCCGCCCGACCGGGCCACGGCCCCATCGGGCGGCCGCGCCATCCGCCTACTACGTCGCGCCCAACGGGGATGACGCCAACCCCGGCAGTGAGGCCCAGCCCTGGCGGACCATCCAGCACGCCGCCGAGAGCGTCGGTCCCGGCGACACCGTCTACGTCCGGGAGGGCGTCTACCACGAGGCCGTGACCATCTTGGTCTCCGGGTCGGAGGCCGGTGGCTACATCACCTTCCGCAACTACCCCGGCGAGAGGCCGGTGCTGGACGGCACGGGCCTCTCGGACCCCGACGGCGTCAATGCCTTCTACATCGAGGACCAGAGCTACCTGATCATCCAGGGCTTCGAGATCCGCAACTACACGACCACGCTGCGGAACAGCGTGCCGATAGCCATCCAGGTCACCGGAGCCTCTCACCATATCCAGATTTTGGACAACGAGATCCACCGGATCGAGACCCACGCGCCCGTGGATGCCGACGGGCTGGGGGCCGACGCCCACGGGATCGCCGTCTACGGGAACCAGGCGACCCCCATCCGTCACCTGCTCATCCGGGGCAACCACCTGCATCACCTGGCCCTGGGCTCCAGCGAGGCGGTGGCGCTCAACGGCAACGTGGAGCAGTTCACCGTCACCCAGAACCTCATCCACGACACCGACAACATCGCCCTCGACTTCATCGGCTTCGAGGGGACCGCGCCCGACGCGGCTTACGACCAGGCCCGCTACGGCGTGGTGATCAGCAACACCATCTACAACGTGGACAGTGCCCCCAACCCGGCCTACGGGGGCGAGCGCAGCGCCGGGGGCATCTACGTGGATGGCGGGAGCCACATCCTCATCGAGCGGAACCGGGTCTTCTCGGCCAACATCGGCATCGAACTGGCCAGCGAGCACGCGGGGCGGGCCACCCGCTTCATCACCGTGCGCAACAACCTGATCTACCACAACCAGATCGCCGGCATTGCCCTGGGCGGGTACGACACCCTCCGGGGCTCCACCGAGGATTGCATCCTCGTCAACAACACCCTTTACCACAACGACACGCTGCAGGAGGGGAACGGCGAGCTCTGGCTCCAGTTCGACACGCGGGAGAACGTCATCAAGAACAATATCCTCTATGCCAACGACCAGGGACTCTTCATCAGCAACCCTTACACCCAGAACAGAGGCAACGTCGTGGACTACAACCTCTACTTCGCCCCGGCGGGGCGGGAGAAAGGCCAGTGGCAGTGGAAACAGGTGGCCTACACCGGCTTCGACACCTACCGCAGCGGGACGGGCAACGATGCTCACGGGCTCTTCGCCGACCCTCGGTTTGTGGACGAGGCCGCCCCCGACCTGCACCTGCGCGCCACTTCCCCCGCCATCAACGCGGGGGAGAACCTGACCGCTTCCGGTGACTGGGACGTGGATGGGGAGCCCCGCATCCAGGAGGGTGTTGTGGAGATGGGTGCCGATGAGGTAGGACGCCAGACCGCACTGACTCCCTACACCTATCTGCCGCTCGTGGTGAAGCATCCCTGAGAGCACCTCCGTGATCCGGCGGGAGCGGGGAGGGCAGGGCGACGAGAGCCGGGTTATGCCCCCCCAAGGGGGCTCTCAGGGGAGTATTAAAGGTCAGTAACCCTTGATTTTGGGGGATGAATCGTGTACAATAGCATGTAGCGGTAACCGATGGTGAAGCGACCATTGGGCGTGGGCGAGATGATTTCCCTGATCCCCAGCTCTGACAATGAGCGCCTGAGCGCAATCGGCTGGGCACCCCTGGAAGGAGGCGCAAGATGGACATCATCAAAGTCTCGTCACGTAGTCGGTCAACGGCGGTAGCGGGGGCGATTGCCGGCGTGGTTCGAGAGCACGGCCGGGCCGAGGTCCAGGCGATAGGGGCCGGCGCGGTGAACCAGGCCATCAAAGCCACCGCGATTGCCCGCGGCTACCTGGCCCTGGACGGCATTGACGTCATCTGCATCCCTGCCTTCACCGAAGTGGACATTGATGGGCAAGAAAGGACGGCCGTGCGGCTGGTGGTCGAGCCGCGATGATCTGCTCGGTTGACCTTCACGTTCACAGCTCTGCCTCCGATGGCTCGTTAACCCCAACCGAGGTAGTCCACCTGGCCCTGCGCCAGGGGATGGAAGTGATCGCCCTCACCGATCACGACACGACCGACGGGATCGGTGAGGCCCAGCAGGCGGCGGCAGGCAGTCCTCTGAAGGTAATCCCCGGCCTCGAGATCAACACGGAAGGTCCCGACGGCGACATCCACGTCCTGGGATACTACATCAACCCGAACCACGAGCCCCTGCAGGAACGGCTCCGAATCCTGCGGGAGGCTCGGTTGGTGCGGGCCAGAAAGATGATCGAGCGCCTGGCGGAGTTGGGCATGCCCCTGGAGTGGGAACGGGTCCTGGAGATCGCCGGTGAGGATCCGGCCATAGGGCGGCCCCACATCGCCCGGGCGTTGGCCGAGGCCGGCTACGTGGCGACGGCACGGGAGGCTTTCGACCGGTACATCGGCAACGACGGCCCCGCTTACGTGCCTCGCCTGCGAATGCGCCCTGAGGAAGCCATCGCCGTGATCCATCAGGCCGGCGGGGTGGCTGTGCTGGCCCATCCCGATCACCATCCCATCCTGAAACGACTGCCAGACTTGGTGGAGGCAGGGCTGGACGGTCTGGAGGTCTACTACCCCGAGCACACTCCCCAAGACGTGGCGCGTCTGGGAACGCTGGCCGCCCGCTACGGATTGCTGATGACAGGAGGAAGCGACTTCCACGGGCCGGGCCTGGGAAAAGATGCCCCGATGGGTTCGGTGACGCTGCCGGCCGGCCTCGTCTCCCGCCTGACTGCCCGCTGGCAGAGACAACGGGCGTAGTTTGGCTCAATTCCCTATGTTGTGGAAGGACGCTGGGGAGGCCGGATGGGCTTCCCTCGGCGTCCTTCTGCATGCTCCGCGAGCGTATCGAGTTGGGGACCTACAGGTCGCCGAAATGGGCTCTGGGCTTCGTAAAATGGTCGAAAAAGGGGGGGTGAGCTTGCCCATAATGAATTTGAGCCAACCCGCGAAATAGGGTACAA